>JGI12316J15310_10000016_pt21 | contig 251420 bp, 206 predicted proteins | sample MarCyaLeptolynsp_FD_15310 | JGI IMG/M metagenome (IMG submission 15310)
CAAGAACAACTCGACTTCCTAACCGACCTCAGCGAGCACGGCAACCTCAAGGACCGCCTACCGCAATACCTCAAACGCCTCGCCCACGAGCGCCTCGTCGAACGCAAGCGCGAAGTCCTCGCCATGCGCACGCCCGCCGACGTCGCTCGCCGCAAGTCCTACATCCGCCAAACCATGGAAGAGGCCGTCGGCGGCTTCCCCGAGCGCACGCCGCTCAATCCCAAAACCGTCGGCGTGATCGAGAAAGCCGACTACCGCATCGAGAAGGTCGTCTTTGAAAGCCAACCCGGCTTCTACGTCACCGCCAGTCTCTACCGCCCCGCGCGCGGCGACGGTCCCTTTCCCGCCGTCCTCTACCCGCTCGGCCACGAGCGCGGCGGCAAGAGTCACGACACGTGGCAGCGGATGCTCGTCACGCTCGCCCGCGAAGGCTACGTCGCGCTCGCCTGGGACCCCGTCGGCCAAGGCGAGCGCGCGCAGATCCACGACGCCGATTTGCACGGGCGCAAACTCATCCGCTCCACCACCGAACACACCGTCCTCGGCGTCCAGTGCCTGCTCGCCGGCGACAACATCGCCCGCTACACCATCTGGGACGGCATCCGCGCCCTCGACTACCTGCTCTCTCGCCCCGAGGTCGACGCTTCGCGAGTCGCTTGCACCGGCAACTCCGGCGGCGGCACGCACACCTCCTACATCAGCGCCCTCGAAGACCGTATCCACGTCGCCGCGCCGTCTTGTTATCTCACCGGTTGGGACCGCCTGCTCGAAACCATCGGCCCCCAAGACGCCGAGCAGGTTCTGCTCCCTTGGATCGGCGCCGGTCTCGATCACGCCGACTTCGCCGTCGCTTTCGCTCCCCGTCCGTTTCTCGTGCTGTCGGCCGTCCGCGACTTCTTCTCGATCGCAGGAGCGCGCGCGACCTACCGGGAGGCCAAGCAGGTCTACAGCCTGTTCGGCGCCGACGAGAAAATCCAGATGGCCGAGGTCGATCGCGGCCACGGCTACCACCAGCCCAATCGCATCCGCGCCTATCAATGGTTCGCGCAGTGGCTCAAAGACGAGCGACGCTCAGGCGGAGAGGAACCGGTCGAGGTGCTGGAGTTCGAGGATCTCGCCTGCACCCCCACCGGCCAAGTCGCCGACTCGCTCGGCGGCGAGACCGTCTTCACGCTCAACCGCAAGCGCGTCGAAAACTTCCCCCGGACTCTGCCCGCCGTCGACTCGAAGGCCGATCTGCCCGCCTTCCGCGCGGCGGTCGTCGAACGCGCCAAAGCTCGCAGCGGCTTCAGCCGCCCCTCGGGCGATCCGCCGGTCGAAACCTACGGCGTCATCCAGCGATCCGGCTACCGAGTCGAGAAGCTGCTCTACCGCCCCGAGGCCGAGATCGTCGTTTCGGCCTTGCTCTTCACCCGCAACACGCGCGAGCGCAAACCCGGGCTGCTCTATCTCGACGGCGCCGGCAAGTCCTCCCAAGCCGGCCCCGGCGGCGACGTCGAATGGTTCGTCCGGCAAGGGGTCGCCGTCCTCTCCATCGACGCTCGCGGCTGGGGCGAGACCGATCGCGTCGACGAGCGCAACGGCTCCGACTTCCCCCGCTACTTCGGCGACTACGACTCCGCGATGACCTCCTTCCTGCTCGGCAAGAGCCTCGTCGCCCAGCGCGCGGCCGACGCGCTGGCAGGCGTCGACCTGCTAGCCGGACGCGGCGACGTCATCCCCGACCGGCTCTCGATCGTCGGCCGAGGCAAAGGCGCCGTACCCGCGCTCTACGCCGCGGCCTTCGACCAACGGATCCGCCAAGTCGCGCTGGAGGAGATGCTCGTCTCCTACCGAGCCGTCGTCGAGCAACGAATCCACCGAGACGTTCTCGAAAACGTGGTCGTCGGAGCGCTCCGGGACTACGATCTATCGGACGTCGTCGCCGCGCTCGCCCCGCGTCAGGTCCGCTTGATCAACCCGGTGGACCCCCGAGGGAATCGACTCTGGCCTCAAAAAGCGCGCGCCGCTTACGAGTCGGCCGGCCGGGTCTTCGCCGCCGCCGGCGCCGCCGACGCTCTCGAGGTTCGCCGCCGCGGCGACTACGACGACTCGATGGACGCCTACGCGGACTTTGTCTAGACCCCTCCTGCTTAGACCCATGCGTACTTATTGGCCTCTCATTCTCCTCCTCGCCTGCACGAGCCTCCACGGGCAGCAGCCTTTCGCCGCCGTCGCCCGCCAAACCTTCGCCGACCTGCTCAAGACGCCGCTGGCGCCCCCCACGGTCTCCGTCCAGGTCCGCTCCACAACGACCGAAGACGGCCTCGTCATCGAAGACCTCTCCTGGGAATCGCTCGACGGCGAGATCGTGCCCGCCTTTCTCATCCGCCCCGCCGACGCCTCCGGCGCCTTGCCCGCCGTCATCTGCCTGCACGGTTCAAGCGGCAGCCGCGAGGCGATGGCGACCGCCGAATTCGGTCCCGGCGAGTGGACGCGCTACGGCCGCGACCGCCCGCACCGACGCATGCTCGGTTGGGCCCGCGAACTCGCCCGCCGCGGCTACGTCGCGCTGGCGATGACGCAACGCGGCCTCGACCGTCGCACCCCTCCCATCAACACCCAAGCCAACGCGATGCTTGTCCAGGGCCGAACCGCCATGGGCGCCGTCCTTCATGAGATCCGCCAAGCCGTCAGCTACCTCGACCAACGGGACGACGTCGGCAAGATCGGCGTCACCGGCATGTCGTTCGGAGGAATCACCTCGTTCTACGCCTGGCTGGTCGACGACCGCATCGCCGCCGCTGCTCCCATCTGCGGCGGCGTCGGCTCCCTCGATTCGTTCGTCCGCCTAGGCTCGCTGTCTTATCACGGGACCTACTGGTGGCTGCCCGGCATGCTGGACAAGGGGGACCACGGCGACTTCGCCGCCGCCATGGCGCCGAGGCCGCTCATGCTCTGGGCGCCGACCTCGGACATCGGCATGCCGAAGCCAGGCGTCGACCGCTTCCGCGCACGGGTCGAGCCGGCCTACCGTCGCGCCGGCGCCGAAAACGCACTACGCATCCACCAGCCCCCCGGCGAGCACAGCTTCACCCTAGAAGCCTTTGAAGCCATGGAAACCTTCCTCCACAAGTTCCTGCAGTAGCCCTATGTTGACTTGTCAACGTAGCGCACGGCCATGCCGTGCCGCCTTCGAGGGTACGTGCCGCGCAGATAGGTAACAGTTTCTGTCGGGCGGATAGGTAACACTTCGAGAGGCCGAATTGGCCAGGAGGAGTGGAGAATGCCTTGGAAGAAGGAAGAGCCAGTGGAGAAGCAGCGGGCGCGATTCGTACTCGAGCGGAGCCGGGGCGAGGAGTCGATGGCGGAGTCGTGTCGGCGCATCGGGATCTCGCGGCGGGTCGGCTACAAATGGCTCGAGCGCTACGAGCAAAACGGGCCGCAAGCGCTCGTCGATCAGCCCAAAGACGCCAAACGTCATCCCAACCGAATCGCCGACGCCGTGGTCAAGAAAGTGATCGAGCTGCGCAGCGAACATCCGCTGTGGGGCGCGCCCAAGCTGCGCCAGGTCTTCGGGGAGAGATTCCCGGAGTGGCGCTGCCCTTCGCAGACGGCGATCGGCGACATCCTACGCGAGGCGGGACTGACGTCGGAGGCGAAGCGGCGCAAGCGCACGCCGCCGCACACGCAGCCGTTGGCGCACGCCAAACAATCGAACGACGTCCTCTCGATCGACTTCAAAGGATGGTTCGAATGCGGCGACGGCGAGCGGGTCGATCCGCTGACGATCATCGACAACTACAGCCGCTACGTGTTGTGTTGCCAGGCCGTCGACGGCTGCGACTACGCGCACGTGCGAGCGGTGCTCGAGCGCGTATTTCGCAACTACGGGCTGCCGCGAGCGATCCGTTCCGACAACGGGCCGCCGTTTGCGACGCGTGCGCTGGGCGGGCTGAGTCGGCTGAGCGTGTGGTGGATCAAGCTGGGCATCGAGGTGGAACGCATCCCTCCGGGGAAGCCTTCAAAGAACGGTCGGCAAGAGCGTTTTCATCGCACGTTGAAGCTGCATACGGCGAATCCGCCGGCGTGCAATCGGCGAGCGCAGCAGCGCGCCTTTCGCCGTTTCTGCCGCGAGTACAACGAGGAGCGACCGCATCAGGCGCTGGGACAACGGACGCCGGCGAGCGTTTACGAACCGTCGTCGCGCAGGTATCCGCGGTCGTTGTTGGAGATGGAGTATCGCTCGGACTGGGCGGTGCGCAAGGTGCACGCGAGCGGGTCGTTGGACTGGGCGGGAAAGGAGTACTACGTGGGCAAGGTGTTGGCGGGCGAACGGGTCGGATTAGAGGAGGTCGAGGAGCAAGTTTATCGAGTGTGGTTCGGGCGGTTGGAACTGGGCCTGCTGCGGACGCGGCGCGGCAAAATCGCGCCGGTCCCCCTCCGGAGGGGGACCGGCCCCTGCGGGGCCGGCACAGCGACTCAGAGCGAACGGTCGCAATCTTGACCGGACCGCTCAGACAGGCGAAAGTGTTACCTATCCGCCTGACAGAAAGTGTTACCTATGCGCTGGGCAGTACACGAGCCGTGCTCGAAGGTCTCGCGCGACCCCGCACCGCCGCCTCGGACCCACATCGGCGGCGCCCGGCACGCAGGATTGCCGCTGCCGGTGAAACCTCTTCCAAGCCAACGTCCGCGCGTTTGAAGCCATGGAAACCTTCCTCCGCAAGTTCCTGCAGCAGCCCGGATCGACCCCCCAATACCAAGACCATCCGATACCCCACGACCGGCGGCGAACGAACAACAGTGCCGCGGGCGTGAGCCCGTGACCACGGTCGCACGTGAAGCCTCGCCCGCGGCGACATTACCTCGCAAGTAAGATTCGCAGAGTCCGTTACTTACATCCGTTTCCATCATTCATCTTGACGCCCGTCTCGCACCCCCTGAGAGGCTGCGAATAAATCAACGGCGGTCGGATCCAGCAGAGCCGCGACAGTGATGGAGCGGGTATAGGGCGATTCGCGAAGCGAGAGCCCGTTGTTCAACTCGCTGGGGCTCAGCCCGGAGGGCGGCATTTCTCTGACCCACGGCGCAAGCCCGAGGAATTCCACGCTTCCAAAACGTCCACTCCGCCTCTAGTCACGCCCGATCAATCTTTCACAGCCCGCAAGCTCGCGGTCGAAGCGACCTCGAAAATCCGACCCAACCGCCCCTCTTCCGGGCAGCTCTTCCGGACCGCGGAGCGACCGACAGCGGACCGCAAATTTGGCCCCCCAAGCTACCCTAAAAACAGAGTTACGCCCAACCTCCTCTCAAGGCAAAAAAGTCCTAGCCCCGGAGTCCCACCCGACCCTCGAAATTCAATGTCAGTACCATGACATTTTTCCAATGGTCCCAAATGACTAGAAACAAACAACTTAGATACGATGAAAACGCTTACATAAATTGAAATTTCTGAAAACTGAAGTACTTTTGTTGATTCCAAAAGACTTACGCCAGAAAAAATGTCAAAACCCTGTCAAAACCTGACATTCTCGTGCAAATCACTGACATCGCCGAACGAACAATCAACAACTTACAGACGAAAAATGTCAGTCCCATGACATTTTGCAATTTGGTACCAACGGCGCCGCCCGGAAACGAAAGTCCCCGTACGCCGGTCACGACCCTCTCTAAAAAGGCGAGGGCGCTATGCTGTCCTGCGTCGTGCGGATGACTTCCCAGCTCGCCCTGCTCCTGCTCTCGCTCGGCGTCGCCGCGCCGGCCGAGGAGGCTTTCCTCGTCCGGTTCGGCACAGGCGATACCGCCGCACGCGACTGGTCCGGCCAGGTCCGAGTGACAGGCGGCCGCTTGCAGTCCGCCTTCGGTTGGCAGCTCGACGAAGGCGACCGCGTCGAGGGAGCGCGCTGGACGATCCGCACCCGCGTCGACGAATACTGGCACTCTCCGTGGGAACGCAGCCTCTTCGGGACCAAGCGGCAGGAGCGGCTGAGCGAGCGCGGCGTCGTCTTGCACGTCGACATGAGCGGTCCCGGCACGGTCGAGATCTCGACCGCGCAAGGCGATCTCTCCTTCCGGCCGAGCGAACTGGATTGGGGCGACGAGCGGACGTTCGCCGGCGGAAGCGCAACCGTCTCCCGCTGCCCCGTCTCGCGTCGGATCGCCGCGCAAGGAGCGGAGGACTACGTCTCCGCCTCGGACGCTGACGGCCCGGACGCCCGGACCGTCTGGCAGACCTACCGCTCCGGACGCGGCGACCAACTCTGGACTCGCCGAGGCGATCGAGAACCGGAGGCCCTGACCGGCGACGACCGCGATCTCTTCCAGGTCCGAACGGCTCGACTCGGAGCGCAAGAGTGGATCGTTTGGGGCGAGAACCGCGGAGGCGACTGGAACCTGTTCGGGCGCGCTCACTCGGACGGCGACTGGGGCCCCGAACAACAGCTCACCCGAGCCGCCGGAAGCGACTTCCACCATGCGCTGGCCTCCGACGGTGAGAGGCTCTATTTGGTCTGGCAATCCTTCCGCGACGGCCAAGGCGAGATCTACCTGCGCATCCACGACGGCCAAACCTGGACGCCCGTACAGAAGGTCTCCAGCAGTAACGCCAACGACTGGGAGCCGCACGTCGCCGCCCGCGACGGCCGGGCCGCGATCGTCTGGGATACCTACGACGACGGCGACTACGACCTCATGCTGCGCGTCGTCGAAGACGGCCGGCTAGGTCCCGCGCGCAAGCTGGTCGACACGCCTTCCTTTGAGGCGCGCGCAAAGGCGCACTACGCTTCCGACGGCCGCCTGTGGTTGGCGTGGGAGGAAGGCGACTCGCAGTGGGGCAAAGACTACGTCAGCACGGTACGCGAGGTCGGCATGGGCCTCCTGATGCGGCGCCAAGTTCGCGTGGCCGTACTCGACGGCGACCGGCTCATGCAGCCCGTCGGAGAACTCGCCGACTCGATGCCGGAACCGTACCGCGACGTGTTCGTCGCCCCGCGGATCACGACGGACGCCGCCGGGCGACCCTGGGCGTTCTTCCGCTATCGCACCAACACGCCTCAACGACCCAAGCCCGCCTTCCGCACCATGTGGCGGACGGGAGCGATGGTCTGGACCGACGGCGGCTGGTCGCCGCTCATCCGTTTCCCCCAGGGATACGGCCGAATGGACGCGCCGATCGCCGTCGCCGCAAATGAGGACGGGTTTGAGGTCGCCTGGCTGTCCGACGGCCGCGTCTACCCCAAGGGCGCCCCCGGCCAGCCGGATCTTTATGGGGCCGCCATCGCCGTGCACGAGAGCGACGAGAAGGTCCGCCTCACCGACCTACGCCTGCCGACCGAAGACTTCGCCGCCGTCCATCCAAATGAAGCCGCCGACGTCGCACGGCTGCGCGCCTATCGCGCCGAGGTCGACGGCCGTTCGCTGCGCATCGTCCGCGGAGACATGCACCGCCACACCGACGTCTCCTGGGACGGCAACCGCGACGGTTCCATGACCGACGCCTACCGCTACGCGCTCGATGCCGCCGGCATGGACTACCTCGGCGTCGCCGACCATACCTACGGCGACGGGAACGAATACTACTGGCGGTTCACCCAGAAGATCGCCGACCTGTTCCGGATTCCAAACCGCTTCGCGCCGCTCCAAGGCTACGAACGCAGCCGCGGATACCCGAGCGGCCACCGCAACGTCATGTTCGCCCAACGCGGCGAGAGGTGGTTTCCCTTCAGCGAAGCCGAGCGATCGGACAACAAGAACACGGACGTCGAGCCGCTCTACGAGCATCTGCGCGAGAAGGGCGGCATCGTCATGTCGCACACCTCGGGCACCGGCGCCGGGACGGACTGGAGAGACAACGACCCCGAAGTCGAGACGTTGGTCGAAATCTATCAGGGCTATCGAACCAGCTACGAGCACGAGGGCGCGCCGCGTTCGACGACCCGAGGCGCGCGGCCCGAGGGATTCGTCTGGAAGGCCTGGGCGAAGGGACTGAAGCTCGGACTGCAGTCGAGCTCCGACCACGTCTCCACGCACTCCTCATACGGGATGATCTGGGTCGACGAAGTGGAACCGGCAGCGGTGATCGACGGCATCCGCGCGCGTCGCGCCTATGCCGCGACGGACAACATCCTAGTCGACTTCCGCGTGAACGGCGCCCTGATGGGCGCCGCGATCGAATCCTCCGACGCCCCGCGTATTCAAGTGAAGGTCGTGGGGACCGGTCCGATCGAGAAGATCGAGCTGATACGCAACAACGAGTACCTGCACACGCACGAGCCGGACGGCTCCGATTCGGATGCGGAGACCGAGTTCACGTTCGTCGACAACGACCCGCGGCCGGGCGAGAGCTGGTACTACGTTCGGGTCGAGCAGGAGGACGGCGAACTGGCCTGGGCGTCGCCGGTCTGGGTCAGTCGGCCCTGACCGGCTACGCCCGGCTCTTCCACGGCACGATGCGCTCCTCCAGCCGGCGCAGCAGGGCGTGGAGCAGCATGCCGAGCGCGGCGGCGGTGAACAGGCCCACGAACAGCCGGTCGGTGCTGTAGCTCTGCCAGGCGAGCCAGATCAGGCCGCCGACGCCTCGCTCGCCGCTGACCAGTTCCACGGCGATCGTGATCGCGAGTGCGCGACCGGCCGCCAAGCGCAGCCCGGTGAAGACGACCGGCAGCGCAGCCGGAGCGAGTACGTCGGTGAAGACTTGCCTCGGCCCGGCGCCGTAGTTGCGGGCCAGGTCCAGGTAGGTCCGCGGAATGTCCCGGACAGCGTCCAGGGCGGCGAGAGCGGTTACCAGGAAGCAAGCCAGCGCCACCAGCGTCAGGCGCGGCGCCGCGCCGAGACCGAGGAAGAGCATCAGCAACGGCAACAGGCTGAGCTTCGGAGTCGACAGCAACGCCGAGATCATCGGGTCGAGCGAGGCTTGGACGAAGCGCGAGGCGCCCATCGCCAAACCCGTCAGCACGCCCAGGACGGCGCCGGCCAGATAGCCGATCGTCGCCACCGAGAGCGTCTGACCGATCGCCGTTTGGAGTTCTCCGGAGGAGACCAGCCGACGGACGGCCTGCCAGACTTTCGCCGGCGGAGGCAGGAACAGCGGATCGACGGCCCCCGTCGCCGAAAGCGTAAGCCAGAGAGCCGCCAGCGAGACGGGGATCCAGCTTGCGGCCAGGACGCTTCCGAGTCTCGTCATTGAACGGCCGCCGAGGCGCGCAGGGCGCGCAGGAGACGGTCTTTGGCGGCGACGAACGCCGGCTCGATCAGGACCTTGTCGTCCCGAGGGCGGTCCAGTTCGATCCGCTCTTCGGCGACGATTCGTCCAGGCTGCGGGCTCATCACGACCACGCGGTCGCTCAGGCGGACGGCCTCTTCGAGATCGTGCGTGACGAAGACGACCGTCTTTCGTTCCTCTCTCCAAAGCTCCAGTAGGTCTTGCTGGAGAGTCATGCGCGAGAGCCAGTCCAGCGCGGCGAACGGCTCGTCCATCAGCAGCGCTTGCGGTCGGCTGATGAAAGCCCGCGCCACGGCGACGCGCTGCTTCATGCCCACCGAAAGCTCGTGCGGATAATTGGCCAGGCGCCCGGCCAGGCCGAATCGCTCAAGCAAAGGCACGGCGGCGTCGCGGCGCGAGTTGGAGTCGACGCCGAGCATCTTGAGGCCGAACGTGGCGTTGTCGAGAACCGTCATCCAGGGAAACAAGCTGTTCTCTTGGAAGACGAGATAGGCGCGAGCCGCCGGGTCATCCTCGGAGAACCGTTCGACGGTTCCGCGGCTGGGTTCGATCAAACCGGCCAGCGTCCGAAGCAGCGTGGACTTGCCGCACCCGCTCGGTCCCACGATCGAAAGGAACTCGCCCTCGGCGACGTCCAGACTGACGTCTTGGACGGCTTCGACGGAGCGTTGACCCGAGTGTTGGCCCGGGCGGTAGTGAACCGAGAGATCCGTGCAGCGTATGCGCATAGGGCGCGATTGGAGGGGCCGGAGGCGACTGGTATGATAGCCCGTCCGGGAGCGACGAATCGATCCCTTCCGCGTGTCCCCCGCGCGCCGATGACGTTCAGCGAAAAGGTACTCGACTACGCCCGTATGGCGGCCGGAGTGGACGCCTACGTCCGAGCTCCTCTGCGCGACGACTACGACCAGCGCATCCGTCGGCACGTAGCGGAGCGGGAGTCGATCTGGTTGGATCTGATGCGGCGAACGGTCTTCAACGGAACCGTCGAGCCGTACGGCGAGATGTTCCGGATCGCCGGCTGCACCTACGGCGACTTGGAGAACAGCGTGCGGCGGGAGGGACTCGAGCCGACGCTAAAGAAGCTCCACGGCGAGGGCGTGCGGCTCTCGAACGACGAGTTCAAGGGAAGAGCGGAGATCGTCCGCTCAGGCCGGTCGATTCCGGCGACCAACGCCGACTTTCGTAATCCCGTCGCCGGAGCGGGCAAGAGTCGGATCGAGTCGCGCAGCGGAGGCAGCCGCGGACCCTCGACTCGGACGCCGCAGAGCCCTGAATTCCACGTCTACCTGGACGGTTACCGGCTGATGGCTTCGCGCGAACTCTATGGCGGCGACACCGTCAGGATCCACGTGAAGCCTCTGCTGCCGGGAACGGCGGGCATCGTCCCGGCGCTCGGCCACGGTCGGCTAGGCATTCCCTGGCATCGCTGGTTTTCGTTCGGCGGGCCCGCCAGCGATTCGGCGCACTACCGCGCTCTGACCAACATGCTGGTCGGGCTAGGGCGATTGCGCGGCCGCCAGGTCCCGTTTCCCGAGCACCTGCCTCAGAACGATTTTCGACCGGTGGCCCATGCGATCGCGGAGGCGCGCGCGAAGGGGCTGCCCTGCTATACCGCGGCGTTCTCAAGCGCCGGGGCGCGCGTAGCCGTGGCCGCGAAGGAACTCTCCTTGGACATCAGCGGAACGGTCTTCGCCCTCAGCGCCGAGGCGGTGACGCAGGCCAAGCGTCAAGCCGTCCTCGATGCGGGATGCCGGGTCGCCAATCGCTACTGGATCTCCGAGATCGGACCGATCGGATTCGGCTGTTTGGCGCTCGAAGGGCGCGGCGTCCACATCATGCGAGACGCGATCGCCGTCTTCGGGCATCGCCGTCCCGCGCCCTACGGCGATTCGGAGGTGAACGCGCTGCAGTTCACGACGCTGCTGCCCTACGCGCCGCACGTCCTGATCAACGTGGAAATGGACGATGCGGGACGGATCGAGGCGTGCGAATGCGACTGCGAGTTCGCACGGATGGGCTACACGCATGCGCTGTTCGACATCTTCAGCTTCGGCAAGTTGACCGGCTCGGGAATGACCCTGGCCGGGACGGATATGGTGCGACTCCTAGAGCGGGAGTTGCCCGCGCGATTCGGAGGCGGGCCGGGCGACTACCAACTAGTCCAGAGGCAAGGCGGACCGCAGACGGAGATGGTGCTGCGCGTCTCGCCGCGCGTCGAGGGGACCGAGCCGGACGAGGTGAAGACTTTCGTTCTACAGCAAGTCCGCGGCTTGTTCGGCGGAGCCGAAGCGTCGCGGGTTTGGCGGCACAGCGAAGCCCTGCGGGTCGAACGGAGAGAGCCCGCCATGACCGGCCGCGGGAAAATCCTGGCGTTGCACTTGGAGGCGGAGTCCGAACATGACCAGAACCCTGCGACGTAGGGACGCGATCGGGCTCTTGGCGGGCGGCCTAGCCGGCTGCAACGGAACGGGCGGGCCGAACGACGCGACGATTCACGTAGGCATGCGGCCGTCGGTGACGGCGGCGGCCTTCCACGTGGGCCTGGAGGGCGGCTACTTCTCGCAAAACGGTCTGGAGTTGGAAGTCCACGCCTTCCCGCAGAGCGTCAAGGCCGTGCCGCTGTTGGCGGCGGGCGAACTCGACGTTTGCTTGACGGCTCTGAACCCGGCCTACCTTTCGGCCATTGCGCAGGGCGCGCGTATCCGCGTCGTCGCGGCGAGGCACTACGTCTCGACGGTCTGCGGAGCGATCGGGACCATTTACGGGCGCCGCGACGTGTTCGGCGATCCGTTCGACCTGCGTCGCCTGAGCGGCAAGACGGTTGCGATTTCAAACCGCGGGACCGTGAACGAGTGGTATCTCGATCTGCTTCTGGGCGAGGCGGGGCTTTCCCAACAGGACGTCCGCATCTCCGCGCTGCCCGTACCTGAGTCCGTCAGCGCGCTGTTGTCCGGCCAGATCGATGCGGCGGTAATGTCGCACTTCGAGACTGACTTCCCGGCGCTCTCGGACCGGATCGCGATGGGGCCGGGAGTCGCGGATTTCTATCCCGAGATGCAGTACGCCTTCGTGATCTTTGGAAGGCGCTTCCTCGACGATGAGGACGGCCGGGGCGGCCCAGGCGGCCGGTTCTTGGAGGCCTACTACCAGGGCGTTCGCGACTTCATCGGCGGTCAAACGCCCCGGTTCCTCTACCAGTACGCCGAGGACAACCGTCTGAACGTCCAAGAGATCGCGAACGCCTGCCGCCAGGGCGTCTCGACCGACGGCGCCTTGGACCCGAGCGGAATCGACCTCTACGCGCAGTGGTGCGTCGACCGCGGGTATCTGCCGGAACTGGTCCCGTCCGAGCGGGTCGTCGATACGAGCTTCGCCGGACTCAAGAGCTGACGCGGTCGAGCCGGACCTGCTCTTCGATCCAGGCGTAGGTGCGGGCGATCCCGTCTTCCAGGCTCCACTGCGGCGACCAGTCGAGCACGGAACGAATCAGGCTGTTGTCGGAGTTTCGCCCGCGCACGCCCATGGGGCCGTCGACGTGCTTCTTGGTGATTTCGATCCCGGCGGCCGCCGCAACGATGTCGGCCAGTTCATTGATGGACACCATGCGATCGTGGCCGACGTTGAGCGGGTCGCGGCAGTCGCTTTCCATCAGACGGACGAGGGCTTCGACGCAGTCGTCGACGTAGCAGAACGAGCGCGTCTGCTCGCCGTCGCCCCAGATCTCGATGGTCGGATCGCCGCTCGCCTTGGCGACCGCGACCTTCCGGCAGAGCGCGGCGGGAACCTTCTCGCGTCCGCCTTTCCACGTGCCGAGCGGGCCGAAGATGTTGTGGAAGCGCGCGACGCGCACGTCGAGGTCGTAGTCGTTGCGGTAGTGCTTGTAGAGTTGCTCGGTGTTGAGCTTCTCCCAGCCGTAGGCGTCCTGGGGCTGGGCGGGGAAGACTTGCGACTCCTTCAGCGGAGCGACATCGGCCTCGTTCTGCAGGTACTCGGGGTAGACGCAGGCGGTCGACGCATAGAGGTGGCGTCGGACGCCGTTGCGACGCGAGGCTTCCAAGGTTTGGAAGTCGATCATCGTGTTGCCGAAGAGGATGCTCGCGTCGTTTTCGGAGATGAAGCCCATGCCGCCCATGTCGGCGGCGAGGGCGTAGACGTCGTCGACGCCTTCCGTCGCCTGGAGGCAGTTCTCCCAGCGGCGCAGATCGAGGAGCTGGAATTCGTCCGCGGTAGACTCGGCGAACTCGGGCGCCTTGAGGTCGACGCCGCGCACCCAGCATCCTTGGGCCTTCAGTCGAGCGACCAGATGGTGGCCGATGAAGCCGCCGGCGCCGGTGACGAGAACTCTCCTCGGCATAGGCGCCATCATAGCTTTTCGGTCGAGGCGGCCTTCACTCGACCTCGCTCCAGGTCGACTGGTAGGCGCGACCCCAGAGCGGGGTGTGGGCGACGGACTCCCACCAGGGAAGGCGGCTGGCCTCGTCGTCGCCCGGCGCCCCGTCGATCGGCGGCTGAGTGCAACGGAGGGTCGTGTCGACGCCTTCGCGCGGGCCGCCCGGCGTACGGGATAGGTGTCCTCGAAGGACGGCCGCGCGGACGCTGAAGGTGGAGAGCCGGGTTCCGAAGAAGCGTCCGGTCGCGGCGGCGATGATCAGCGTTTCGACGACGCCGACGTAGCGTTCAGGGACTGCGGCGGTGAGGTCCTTGGACAGGTCGGGCCAAGCAACAACCGGGCGATCCGCTCGCAGGGGGGCAAGGAAGTCGGGATTCGGCTCGTCGGTGGCGACGTAGACCGTCTCCCCCGGTTGCAGAAACTCCGACGTGTAGTCGACGACGGACTGAGCGGCGACGCGCGTTTCCAGGTACTGGAAGTCGCCTCTCCTGATATGCATGGACGAGTACGGCGCCTGGTCGAGTCCGGACGCGTGGAGGATGCGGGACGCCGACTGGAGAATCCGCGGATGGTAGCGCAGCGCATCGCGAACGAACCGCCGCGCGCGGCGCTCAAGCTGCGGATCGGCGAAGAGCACGAACGACTCGAACGGTCCGAGGATACGCGTGGTCTCGCTCGACGGCACGTAGAGGATCTCGGGCGAATCGAGCGGGCCGTCGAGGGCGATCGGCCGACGTTTCAGCAGGCGGGGGATCAATTCGAAGCGGCGCGTGAGGGCGTCGGCGGGAACGACGATCGCGTCCTTGTCCGAGTGCCAGGCCTGGGTCGCCGCGATGCGTTCGAGCCCCGCGTTGAAGGCGTCGCCGTCGGACGGGTCGAGGTCGAAGCCGGTGCGCTCGACGAACTCCTCGGCGGTCAAGACCGGCAGCGAACGCTCAAGCGTTTCGCGGTCGATGAAGTCGAGCAAGGAAGAGGCCTGTTCGCCGAGCAGGCGGAAACGCCACGGGGGCGGAAGAACGAGCGCGCGGCCGGTGAGCCAGGCGAGCAGCGCCATGACTTCGAGGTTGAGCCAGATGTTGTTGAAGGCGCCGAGATCGAGTTCGAAGGCGAGGTAGCGAGGAGGGGCGTCGCTAGTTGGGACGTAGGGCGAGGGGACGGGATCGTCCGAACCGTAGGTCCAAAGCTCAGGCGTTGCGTCGGCCCGCTTCAACGGACGGCCTCGGCGCGGTTATCCTGGTACGAATCGCCGTGAAGTCGAACGCTCAAGACGCCCCTCTTCTTTCCCGCGACGACGTCTCGGCCATCCGAGAACAGTTTGAATCCTGCGGTTACGCCGCGGTGCGCGAGTTCATGGATCGAGGCCTGGCGGAGACGCTCTGCCTGCATATCCGCAACCGGGAGTCGGCGAACAACCTGGCCCGGCCGGACCGAGAAGGCATGCCGTCGGCTCAGGAGGCGCCGGCCGATCCGTTGATGGAAAACGTATTGGCCTCGTTGCTTCCGGCGGTGGAGCGGATCAGCGGGACTCGCCTGCATCCGACCTACTCGTTCGTGCGCGTCTATCGGCGCGGCGATCGCCTGATCCGCCATCGTGATCGGATCTCGTGCGAGGTCAGCGTAAGCGTGAACTTGGGGGGAGACAGCGAGGAGGCTTGGCCGCTGTGGGTGGCCGGGGCGTGCGGCGAGCGCGCGGCGCGGCTGGGACCGGGCGACGGACTGCTTTACCGGGGGCACGACTGCGAGCATTGGCGCGAGCCGTTCGAGGGGAGCGACTGGACACAACTCTTCTTGCACTACGTGGACCAGGAGGGGCCGTACGCGCACATGGCCTTCGACGGTCGGGAACGACTCTCGACCGGCCGGAATGAGGACTGAAAGGACTCGCCGACCTAGAGGATGGTGGCGATGGTCGGCGGCGGCGGCGCCGGAGCGAGTTGCGCGTTGGCTACGGACTCGGTGGCCTTGATCGCGGCCAAGACGGCCGGGACGATGTAGGCCTTCCTGCCGAACTCGCGGCGGGTCGCCTGCGTCTCGAGATTTTCGTTGGGCTTCTTCGTGTCCATTGGTTTTCTCTGGTCCTTGCCGGAAATCTTTCCAAGTGTACGCCGGTCGGCAGAGCTTGTCTAGCTCCGTGAGCGCGGATGTGGGCCGGGGGACCCTAGCGGTACCAGCAGACGGCGCAGTAGCGGGCGCCGCTGATGAGTTTGTCGACGCCGTGGCGCATGTCGGAGGGGAATGCGACGAGCAGACCGGTCTCGGCTGTGACCGGTAGGCCGTGGTTCTCGGCGCCGGGGAAGCTCATCAGGCCGAACAGGCTCAGGTCGGCGCCTTGGTAGCCTTCGCCTTCCGGGGATTGCGGGCTGTTGAGGTAGATGACGGCGGTGACCTTTCGCCCCTTGACCAGACCGCCCTTACCGGAGTCGATGTGGGGCAGGAAGAAGTCACCGGGGTCGTAGGCGAGCAGCATCGGTCCCTCGATCTCTTCGAGCGACGTCTCGAAGTGCCGCTCGATCTCGGGCTGGAGGCGGCGTACGCGTTCCTTGAGGTCGGAAGCTCCTTCGACCTTCTCGGCGACTTCGCTGACTTGGCGGACGTCGGCGTCGTGCTTCCTCTCCGCACCTTCTTCGTACAAGCCGCCGGGAACCTGCTTGGTGGTTCGGATTCCCGCGATCAAGTCGCGGCACTCGGCGGGCGAGAGGAACCCGGGACGCAGGAAGACGCCCAGTTGCTCAAGAAAGGAGTTCGCGTTCACGGGCCGAGTTCCCCCATGATTTCACCGATCTGGTCCGCCGTGGCGCCGAGCGGACCTCGACGGACCTCGAAGAAGTCCGCCCCGGCCAGCATGCGCGAGAAGTCTTGGAACAGCTGCGATGACGGTCGATAGCGCGGCCCGGTTTGGCCGTCGAGCAGCGCTACGGCTTCCGCCAGCGGCCGACGACGGACTTGCGGTTCGGCCAGATCGGCCGAGCGCAGCATGAACAGCGCACGCACCGGCCGCGCTTCCATTCCGGCGTCGCCGACATCGGCCGGCGTGAAGAAGTTCTTGAGCGACTCCTTCGCGCGCACGTCCAGGCCTTGGTCGGCGAGCAGCTCGATCGAGCGGTCATCCAGGTGAAAACAGCGCGGCAGTCCGTGTACGAGGCCCGTCTCGGGATCGAGCATGGCCACGTCGTCCCCGTCGATCGGACGGCCGCGCGCCGCCAAGGTCAACGTCAGCGTCGTCTTACCCGCGCCTGAGTCTCCGGTAATCAGGGCCAGACCGTCGCCGAACCGGACGGTCGCCGCGTGCACCGTGACCAGCTCGCGAGCCGCTCGCAGGGCGAAGTTGCAGCAACTGGTCTCCGCGCTTTGAAGCGCACGGCCGAGCGTCTTGCGCGGGTGCTCTTCGATCTCGACCGCGCGGGCTTCCCAGGCGCCTTCGCGGCCGCGGATCTCGACCTGCAAGGCGTCCGGGGCGTCGGGGGAGTGATCGGCCTCGGGCATGCGCCCATAGAGTTTGCGGAACGCCGCGAGCGCGCGCGGTTCATGGGAGTAGAGCGTGATCGGGGCGCCGAGGACCGAGAAGCGCGCCGCTTCCACTCGTCTTTTAGGCAAGGCGTCGGCCCCGGTCACTCGCTCGCCGAGGTCTCAACCAGACCTCGCGACTCCAAGTCGGCCAACAGCTTGCCGACGTCTTCGGCGATGGTTTCGCGTTCGGCGTCGAACTGCTCGTGGAGCTTGTCGACGATCTGCTCCACAGAGTGTTCGCCGTCGCAGGCGCGCCAGACGGCGGACGCGGTCTCGGTGACCGGATACGCGACGGCCTCCTCGGTGTCGTACAGCAATGCGCTGCCGTCGGGTAGATCCTGAACTTGTACGCCTTCTTTCGCTTTGGGGTTCATGGCCGTCGCCGCCAAGTCGACCACCCAAAGCTAACATGGTGGCCCGCGGGGCTTCCACGAGTCGTGTTCGGCTCGCATTCGGCGGTCGGCTCCGGCGGATGCTCGTATGACGGCGCGCGAGAAGGATACGGAAGATTCGACGGTGGTCGTGGCGGCGACGGTCGACGCCGCGCACCTCGACTACTTGGCGGTCGCGGTGCGCTCCGCACTCGATGGCTTGGCCCAAGGATGGAAGCTGCGGCTGTTCGTCCTGGAGTACGGGGTCGACAGCGAGACGAAGCGGCAGTTCGAGCGGCGGTTCGAGCGGCTGTCGGCAGACGAGCGTCTCGAGATCGAGTGGCGACGGCGCGACTTGGAGATGATCCGCGGCCGTTGGCCCGGAGCCGTCGGCGGCGGGGTGGTCCTCTACTACCGGCTGTACTTGGGCGAGATCCTGCCCGAGACGGTCGACCGCGTTCTGTTCCTCGACGCGGACGTGCTGGTGACGGGCGATCTCTCGGAGCTGTGGCGGTCGCCGTTCGAGGGCGCAATCGTGCAGGCCGTGCCGGACGCCTACGCGCACGAGCTTCATCTTCCTCGGCTCCGCGCGCTCGACCTGCCGGAAGATGCGGCGCCCGACTCGACGAGCGGGTACTTCAACGCGGGCGTCTTGCTGTTCGACCTGGCCCGGTGGCGAGAGGTCCAGGGCAGCGCCAAGGCCACGAGCCTGATGTGGACCCACGGTGCGAATCTGCAGGGGCGTGACCAGGACGCACTGAACTTGGTCCTAGCGGGCCGCTGGAAACCGCTCTCCATTGCATGGAACTTTCACGAGTTGCCCGAGCGATTGGCGTCCTGGCGGGCCCCGGCGGACGACGCCGTGAGCTTGCGCGAGGCGGCGCGCGATCCGCGGATCATTCACTTCATCGGGTGCAAACCGTGGGCCGGCGACTGCCTCCACTACGGGCGCGAGCGCTGGCGAGAGACGGCGCGGTCGCTCGGGCTGGAAGCGCCGGAGTCGACGGTCGGGCTCACGGCGTCGCTCCACGACTTGGAGCGACGCCTCCGACGGCTGGGGCTCGGCGCAGCCGCCCGACTCTTACTGCGCCGGCCTTGGTTGTTGGCGGTCTACCCCTTTTGGGCGATATGGCGCCGGATGCGTGCGAAGGTGGGTTGATGTACTCCGTCGTCTGCACCGACGTGAACGACTTCGTCGACTGGCAATGCGAGTTGCTGGCCTACAGTTGGGCGCGTGCCGGGCAGCGAGGCGAACTGGTGCGCTTGGTCTGCGCGCCTGAGGACCAAGCGCCGCGGCCGGAGCCCAACACGCGCGTCGTGCGCATCCCCGAGGGCGAGCCCGACGGCGGGTACTTGGCGCTCAACCGTTTGCTGAGCCTGCGTGTTTGGCTCGAGACCGAGCGCCCCGAGGGGACGGTGCTGATTCTCGATCCGGACTGCGTGTTTCGCGCCGCGGTCGCGATCGAAGCCGCGCCGGGGGCTCCGGTTGCGCAGCACTGGGTCGACTACCGGGCGACTCCTTCCGTGCAGCCGGCGACCTGGCCCGCTCTCATCCATAGCGAGGACTTGGCGGCGCTGCTGCCCCGCTGGATCGATTTCGCGCGCGCGATCTACGCCTCGACGCATCGTTGGGAGAGCGACATGACGGCTCTCGTCTCCGCGGCGGCCGTCTCCGGCCTGGAGTTCTCGATCGACCAGATAGCGGCCTTCGTCGGGTGGCCGGACGAGGCCGTGGGGCGCGCGCCGATCGTCCACTACTGCCAGGACGTGCTGGATCAGGACGGCCGAACGATCTGGGCGAAGCGGTCTTACGAGCCGTGGCGGGCGACGGCGGGCGGCGAGCGCGCACGGCATGCCTACTGCGCCGATCTGCTGGCGATCCTCAACGAGTTCGCCGCGCTCAAGCGCCGCGTATGAGACGGGGCAGCAGCCCGAAGAAGGTACGCACGGGCCCCCAGCCGTATTCGCGAAGAAGTCGCGTCGGGCGCAGGATCCAATAGAGGAACGACAGCGGTCCGGGCAGCGAAGGCGCCGCTCGATCCTTCGCGTCGGGCGCCGCCACGCGAAGGGCGCAGTGTCGCAAGAAGTAGGCGGCCCTTCGCACGGGCGTCTCCGCCATGCGGATAAAGAAGGCGTCGCTCTGGAAACTGCGCGGCCAGTGGAGCGGCCACTCGTCCGAGGCGCGCTCGAGTTCGGGGATGACGTCGTCGACGATCGATTCGACGATCTCGTCGTCCCGACGGATGCCGAGCGCCTCGGGAGGAAGCGAGCCGGCGAAGAGCCGCTCCGCCAGGCGTAGCGTGACCAGCAAGGTCCGCTCGCCGATCGGCCCGCGCTCGGCGGCGGTCTGGAGCACGTCGTCCCAGTCGAGCCCGTCTTGCGCGTTCAGCAGCCAGACGACGTCGGTGATCCAGCGGAGCCTTTCCCAGCCGTGTTTGGCCGCGTGCGCGGAGAGGTAGAGCACCGTGTCCTCCGGGCTGAACGTGCGCACGCTTCCGTTGGACAAGGCGCACTCGATCGAGCGATCCCACGGGGCGTCGAGCCGTCGCGGGAAGGCCGGGTGACCGCGCTCGGCGGGGCTCCAATGCAGGTCGATCGCCATCTCGGCGCCGGGCCGCGCGAGCGAGAACGAGTAGGCGAACGGGGAGCCTCGGACGTGGCGCGCTTCCTGTACGGGCGAGAGCGGAAGCATCGGCTCGTAGCCGATCTCGCCAAGCGCTCGGCGAACCTCGACCGCCCGTTCGGGGGAGGTCATCACGTCGACGTCGCTGAACTGCCGCAGCCACGGCGAGCGATAGGCCAGCGCTCCGACGACGGCGCCTTTGGAGGCGACGTAGGGGATCGCCCGTTCGTCGAGAAGGGCCGCTACGTGAACCAACTCCATCGCGAGGCGCGCGGTGTGCATCGCGTTGAGGTCGAAGTCCCGCCGCAGCGACGCCCGCAGTTTCGCGCAGGGGCCTTCATCCAGCCCTAAGCCGTCCAGCGCGCTGTAGACAAGCGGAGAAACCCCGTGCCAGCGAGCCGCCTCCACGCATCGGTCAAGATCGCTTTCGGCGGCTGATGACTCGATCGCCGACCCGATTGCCGACGGGGTCGGCGACGGGCGCAGACACTCCAACAGCAACGAAAACTCGGGCGAGTGAGGCAAGGATACGGCGACGGCGAATCCCAGTGTAGGGGATGCGTGTTCCGGCGGGGCTCGCTCGATCGGACCGTCCACGCCCTCGTGCCCGCGGGGCGCATTCGGAGCGGCGCCTCGGGCTTTTCCGGGGGCAAAGTCGATTCTAGTGAGTGAATACTAAAAGGCTGAACGGAGGAAAAGGCGATGACGGCTCATCGTTGGGAAGCAGACGGTTTCCGGTCCGAGGTTCTGATCGTCCGTCCGGCGTGTCCCTAACTACGACCTGAAGTCGATCGCCCCTGGAGGACGCGACGTCGTGACCAGGCGAACACAGCGAACGACGGTGCTGATCGCTGACGATCATGCCGTCGTGGCGGACGGTCTCCGCAAGATCCTCGGGGATGCGTGCGAGATCGTGGGCGTCGTCTACGACGGCAGCGCGCTGGTCGAGGAGACGCTCCGGCTCAAACCGGAGGCCGTGATTACGGATATCGCCATGCCGGAGCTGAACGGCTTGCAGGCGGCGCATCGGATCCTTGAGGCGCGGCCGCATACGCGGGTCATTATCCTGACCGGGATTCCTGATCTCACGCTGGCCGCGAGAGCGCTGCGCAACGGCGCGGCCGGGTACGTGCTGAAAGCCTCGGCGGGCGAGGAACTGCTCACGGCCCTTCACGAGACGATGAACGGGCGGACTTACGTGACGCCGCGTCTCGCCGGCGGCGTCTTCCAAAACCTGATGGAGGGGTGCGGACGCGGCGAGCACCCGCTGGACGACCTGACGCCGCGGGAGCGCCAAGTTCTGGAGCATGTCGCCGAAGGGCACACGATCAAGCACACGGCGGAGGCGCTCAAAATCTCGCCGAGGACGGTCGAGTTCCACAAGGAGAATTTGCAGGACAAGGTCGGGCTGCACACCAACGCCGAACTCGCTCGGTACGCCCAGCGGCATGGAGTGGTTCGGGACTTGGGCGCGGAGTCGTCTTCAGCCGTGGCGTAGGGACCTGGATGTAGCTCAGGCTGCGAAGCGTCTGGAGGTCTCGGCCGCTCATCCCCGGGCGGCGTCGTTGTCCAGCGGAAGTCGAGCCGCTTCGATCTCGCTGCGCCGGAGTGCCAGGTCTTCGGCGAGAGCTTCGACCTTGTCGGGGAATCTGGCGGCGACGTTCCGTTGACTGATGGGGTCTTCGGCCCGTCGAAAGAGCTGGTGGTCGGCGACGGCGGACGTCGGCCGTGCGGCGCGTGCGCGCCGCAGCTCTGCAGAACGACGCAGGCTACAGCGACGATCGAGCCCTACCTGCCGCAGGCAAGGCTCATGCCGTCCTAGTAGCCGCCTCGGGGCGGTCGGGTCCCGCAGCCGACGCGAATGCGGACAGTGTCGCGAGAGAAGGGATCCCAATTCGTGCACGATTTGGAGACGTAGCCTCCAAAGCTGTTGGACTGTATGGTGCAGGTCGTACCGCCGTCCCGCTGGTCGACGACAACGCTCTCATCGAGCGGGTCGTCGCAGTAGCCGCGGAACTCTTTGGTTTGGCTCTTCCCGAGGGTGAAGTTGTAGTAGCAGTTGCACTGGCCGCCCTCCTCGGCCGGAGTGCAGTGGCAGTGGTAGCTCTCGTAGGTCCCGGCCTGGGCCTGGCGCGGAGCCGAAACCAGCGCGGCGAAGGTCAGGGCGGCGGCGAATAGGGCGGCTTTGACGGTCATGGTCTGTCTCCTTCTTCTTTTTGGGCGAATCCGCTTGTCCGACGCCTAGAGCGGGTCGTCCTCCGGCGGGTTGTTCGAGCACTTGACGCGGATGCGGACGTCGTCGCGAGAGAAGGGATCCCAGTTGGTGCAGGACTTCGAGATGTAGCCCCCGAAGCCTCTTGCTTGGATCGTGCAACTCGTCCCGCCGTCCTTTTGATCGACCGAGATGCTTTCGTCCAGGGAGCCGTCGCAGTAACCTCGGAACTCTTTGGTCTGGCTCTTTCCGAGCTGGAAGTTGTAGTAGCAGGAACAACTGTCGCCCTCGTTCGGGGCGCTGCAGTGGCAGTGGTAGCTCTCATAAGTATCGGCCTGCGCGGGAGCGGGCGCCCACGCTAGGGCCGCCAACGCCAGCATGGCGGCGGGGAGTAGGTTTCTTGCGGTCATCGGTCCGTGCCTCCGCCCAATACACCCGAACCGTGGACGGAATCCGACAGAGAATCGGGCCCAAGGGCTACTGAGGCGCCGCGGTCGTGCCGGTACGCGCCTGGCCTACCGCCGCTCCTAGGCCGACCAGGAGGACGAGGAACGCGAGGAGCCCGCCGACAAACGGGATCAGACGCAGCAAGAAGTAGATTGCGAGACCGACCGCGAGGGCGGCCGCCAGAGCGCGGAAATCGCCGGGAGCGACCTTGCCTACGACAGCGGCGCCCACGGGAATCGCCACGATGATCTTGGCGGCATAGAGCGCCGCGCCCCACACGGCCAGCGTCCCGAGTCCGAGCGGCAGGCCAATGACTGAGATCAACGCGATGAGGGCCGCGACCGGCGTTGCGACGAGTACAAGGAAGCCGACGCCTCCCGCCACGGCGACGTCGCGCCGAGATCCAGGCCTCCAGACAAGCCGGCCGGGCGCCAACCAGAAGAGAAAGCATCCGGTGAGCCAGGCGGCGAGGAAGGAGACGAGGCGTCCCAGGTAGAAGCCTGGCTGGAGGTAACGGCTTGTTTCCGGCTCATCGTCGGGCAGGATGGTTCGGACCGAGCCGGCCACCTCGGCCTCGGGATCGACCTCAAGAGCCTCGGAGTCGCCGACTCGTGCGATCAGGTCGCCATCGACAGCGGCTCCGGAATTCAGCGTCACGCGGTTGGCCCAGACGTTGAGATCGCGACCGATGGGGGAGCCCGCTTCGGCGTCGCCTGAGAAGAGGAAGGCGTCCGCGCCGACCGGACCCGCCAGCTTCAGTCGGGAGGCGAACGCAGCGAGGTCGTCTTCCACGGAGCCCGACAGATCGATGGTCTCGGCGAACGCCGCGAGGCTTCGAGCGACTTCGACCGACGACGCGAAGTCCCGCGAGAAGGACAGCCAGTTTCCTCCCACTTGTCCGGCGGCTTCGATCTCGGCCGCCGCCGCCAACACGTCTCCGTGCACTTCGCCGCGAAACTCGATCCGACGCGCTGCCGTGACCAGGTTGCCGGTGACGACGCCTTCGAGGACGACGGTGTCGCCGGTGATCAGCAAGTTGTCGTCGACAACCTCGTCCGCGCGCAGGACGACGCGCGAATCGTCGCCCTCGCCGAGACGGGTTTCGAGCGCTACAGCGTTTGTCGGAAAGGCGAGGCCGACCGATGCGAGCAGCAGCGGCGGAATCCAACGGGTGATCATGGCGAGCCTCCGTAGAGCGTCCCGCCCCTGGCGAGCGAATCGCTCAGTTCAACCGTACGTCGTCAAACCCCCGGCGCCAGCCCGTGAACTCGCTAGGAGCGGCGTTGTTCGGATACTAGGTCGAAGACGTGCGCGGCGATCGTCCGTTCCTCGTCGGTCGGGACGACGCGTACGAAGGTCGGCGCGGACTCGGCGCTGATAACCGTGGCGTTCTCTGCGTTCTTCGACGAGTCGAGTCGTACGCCGAGGTGGGCGAGGCCTGCGCAGATCGATTCCCGGATGACGGGCGAGTTCTCGCCGACGGCCGCGGTGAAGACCAGTTGGTCGAGCCCGCCGAGCGAGGCCGCCATCGCGCCGACGTGCTTGCGGACCGAGAGGCAGAACGAATCGACGGCGTCTTGAGCGCGCGGGTCGCTGGAGGAGGCCGCCAGCAGCTCCGTCATCTGGGACGAGGTCTCCGAGATTCCGAGAAGGCCTGACTCTCGGTTGACCAGCCGCTCAAGTGCGTCGGCGTCGAGCTGACGGTTGCGGGCGAGGTGGATCAGCACGCCGGGGTCGAGGTCTCCCGTGCGCGTTCCCATGATGACGCCGCCCGTCGGCGTGAAACCCATCGTCGTGTCGACCGACCGGCCTTCTTCGACGGCAGCCAGACTCGCCCCGCTGCCCAGGTGTGCGATGACGATCTTTCCGCGGGCGTCGGCCCCCAACGTTGCGAGAACGGTTTCGTAGGAGAGCCCGTGAAATCCGTAGCGCCGGACGCCTTCGGCGGCGAAGCGGCGGGGCAGGGGCAGTCGATGTCGGAGCGCGTCGATCGAGCCGTGGAAGGCGGTATCGAAACAGGCGACGTGCGGGAGATCGGGGAAAGCGCCGATCGCTCGCTCGATCAAGCCGAGCGCCGCCGGCAGATGCAGCGGGGCGAGCGGAACGAGGCCCTGGAGCCGCGCGATCACCGAGTCGTCGAGCCGAGTCGGACCGACGAACTCCGCGCCCCCGTGCGCGACCCGGTGTCCGACGGCGACGGGGCGGGGAAGGCCCTGCCGGTCGAAGACCTCGACGAGCTGCGGTAGGACTTCCTCCGCCGTTCCGTCCGTCAGAGTCAAGTCCGCCAGGATCGTGCCCGCGGCGTCGGACGCCGTCAGCGAGGGACGAGAGCCTTTCAACTGCGCCTTGGCGCGCGCCAGCAGCTCAACCTTCTGCGCTTCGTCGCTCGCTTGGAACAGGGCGGCCTTGAGCGTGGACGATCCGCTGTTGAGGCAGAGAACGACGGGGTGCGGATTCATGGACTCCAGGTCCAATTTCGCACGTCGCGGTTCGCGGCCGCCGCTCCTGCTCTCCGGGCGCTTCGTCGGGATTCACGCGGCGGATCGGATCGCCATCCGTTCGACGGCGGCGCCGATCTTGCGGGGGCCTTCCGACGTCTCGTAATAACCGATTGCGCCGTCGGCCATCAGCTCGTGGTATTCGCCCCAGTCGCTTTGGTTGACGACCACCAGGACGGGCGCCGAGCGCAGCGCCTTCGAGAGCTGTTCCAGCACGTGATGAGCGCCGTTATGGCGATGTTGAGAGTGGACGACGACGACCGCCCTGCGATGAGAGGCGAGTGCGGCCGGAAGATCCTCATAGCTCCCAAGGTCGACTACCTGAGCGCCTTGGGCTTGTAAGGTACGCAACAGCTCGCCGTGAATCGGGAGCCGCCTCATACCGACGACGAGTACGACTGGGTCCTGCATTTGGGGAACCTCCTGGAGCGTGCTCTATCCGCAATGAGAATAGGACGCCCCCGGCGCTCGGACACGCTGGGATCTTCCCGAGGTTCGATCACCTTTTGGGCGAGGTAGTGCGAGGCAGAAAGGTCCGCTCTATGATCCGCTCTCCGCAGCCGGGGCTTCCTTGAAGCTCAAGACCGGAATCGCCGATCCGCGGATCAAGTCGTAGACGTGATGGCGAAACGGCGCCGCGAAACCTTTCACGTGGCCACGACCGACGATCAGTAGATCGGCGCCGATCTCTTCGGCGACGACCGGCACGTATTTCTCCGGGGAACTCATCTCGACGCGGACGTCCGCCTCGATCCGGTTGCGCCTCAGCAAGGCTGCGACGTCCTGAGCCGCCCCGTCGCGGTAGTAGCGGCGAAGATCCATCGGGAACTCGGTCGTCCGCACGGGCTCGCCGCCGAACAGGCTGACGGCGTTGACGACGGTGAGTTTCGCTCCCCATCCGGAGGCGACCTGCGCAGCGGCCTGCAAGACGGATTCGCTGCCCTCGTGGAGGCCGATGGCGCACAACACGTTCGACCATTGCGGCTCGGGGAATCGGGCGTCGGAGTCCTCCAGGTGGACGCCGGTCAGGACGGGGCACTCCAAATCGTGGAGCAGCTTGTTGACGGTTGAGCCCATCAGGAAGCGTCGAAAGCGTCCGCGGCCGTGCGTCGGGACGACGACCAGCGGGTCTTCGAGTTCCGCGATGCGCTTGGCCAGGCTGAAGGCCGGATTGCCTTCGAGGACCTCGGCCCCCCAGCGGGCGCGGCGGGCGTTCTCGGGCTCGATGTCGATCAACTTCCGTTCGAGCCTACGCCTCGCCTCCTCCACGGACTCGCGGTCGATGACGTCGGTGACCCGAGCGCCGAACTCGTAGTGGGCAAGGAAGTCTTCATAGACGTAGGTACAGTAGAGGTCCGCTTCCTCATGTTCGGCGATCGAGGCGGCGTGTCGGAGAGCGCCTTGGCAGGCGGGCGTGAAATCGAAAGGGACGACGATGGATGAGAACACGTTTAGACTCCTTGCAACAACGATGTAGCGCCCGTCACGCAGAGACCGCGGTCGTCTCCAGCGGCTGCTGCGAGTTCGAGGCGGCCGAACCGAGGAACCGGATCATCTCCTCGGCCGCCTCGGCCGCTCCGTCGATCGGGTCCTGCATCCGCTTGAGGCGTTGCATCTGCCGGCGGTAGTTCGGATCGTTGACTAGGGCGTCCAGCGCCGACGTCAGCTTGGGGCGGGTCAGGTCGAGACTGGAAAGCATCAGCCCGGCGCCTTGCCTGACGACCAGGGAGATGTTGCCGGCCTGCTCCATCTGCGCCGGGATGCCGACCAGGGGCGTGCCGGAATGGATGGCCGTCTGCACCGTTCCGGCCCCGCCGTGGGTGATCGCGACGTCGGCCATGGGGTTGACGAGATGCGCGGGTGCGTGCGGAACCGTCAGCACGCGATCCGAGGTCTTGCCGACCTGGTCGCCGAGGATGGTGGTCGTCATGACCACGGCTTGGAGGTCGAGTTCGTTGACGATCTCGACGACCGAGCGGAGCACGTCGGGCGATCCGGAAACCCCCATCGCGCAATAGAGCTTAGTCCGGGACGTATCGAAGTGGCGCCGAACGGCCTCCGGGACCTCTCCCGGCAGCTTGGCGTAGCAAGGCCCGCCGTAGCGGTACCTGGGCGGGCGATGGAACCGGTCCGGGTGACGCGGGCGGTAGTCCTCGAACTCCTTGGGAGAGATTCCCAGGATCTCGGGCGCATCCATCACCAAGGTCAGGTCGCCCGCGACGAAGTCGAGCGTGCTCTTGTAGGTCGGAAGGCCCAGCTCCGAGGCGAGCTGGTTGAACGGGTAGATCCAGAACTTCATGCGCGGGCCGAGCCAGTTCATGAACCAATCCATCGGAAAGTGACGCAGCCACCCGACCAGCGAGGGGACGAAGACGCCCATCTTCTTGTCGAAGAACGGCGCGGTGAAGGTTCCCGGCTGCTGGACGATCATCGGGATGCCGGCGAGCTTGGCCGAGAGGTACGACGGCAGGTTCCAACCGATCAGAACGGCGTCGGCGCGGAGGTTCTTGAAGGCGTCGACCTCGCTGGGGACGTACTCCGCCAGCTCCTCGTAGGTAAAAAAGCTGTCCTGCATCGAGCGCACTCCCTCGCCGCGGTTGAAGCGCATGAACTGCCGGGCGCGCTCCGGCGACATCTGGGGCGCTACGGGGATGACGTCGAACCCTTCGTCGCGTGCTACGTGCTCATAGGGGCCGCCGTGGCTCAGGAAGACCGCGTCTTGACCGCGGGTGCGAAGAGCCTTGGCGATCTCGACAAGCCGAGAGGCTTCGGACAGGTAGTAGAAGTGTGGAAAGCAGACGATCTTCATGGCTGGCCTCCTAGCCGTCTTGGGCCTATTCCGGCGCCGCTGGGGCGGTTGTCGGCTCGATCATGAGCCCGTCCGCGCTCGTCTGGCACTGTGGCTATCCGCAGGGCGCGCGTTGATTGTCCCTGGGGCGCTTCGGTGCGCAACCTCGTTGAATTCCCAGCTCATCGGCTCGCGCGGCGACCCTACGATCTACATGGAGCCGCGGCGCAACTGTGCCTGACGGAACGGAGGTGACGACATGCCTGGCGGAGATTTGACGAAGGATGACGCGGCGTCCCGCGTCCTGATCGTTTGTTCCTCGCGAGCGGACTTCGAGCCGTATTTTGAGGCGGCGGCGGAGTTGCCGGCGAAGGTGATACACGCCGAGACCTGCAACGCGGCGAGGAAGGTGCTGGACGCGGAGCCGACGCACGACGTCGTCCTGACCTCAGTGACTCTCTCGGACGGGAATTGGGAGTGCGTACACCGGGCGATGGTGGAGCGAAACGATACGGCCTGTCTGATCGTTGCAGCGCCCGGCGTGTCGTCCGAGCATCTTCACGACGAACTGACCGCGCGCGGAATCCTCGGCCTGTTCTCCGAGCCGAGCCCGGAGGACGTTCACGCCGTATTGAGCGGCGCGTGGTGTGAAGGGCGGGCGAACCGGCTGACCCGCAAGGTCGCCGCTTCGGGGGGAGGGTGACCGCACGGTCGCCGCTCGGCATAGGCGTCGGGTCGGCGAAGATCGCCTACTTCTCGATGGAGATCGCGCTGGAGCCCGAGATCCCGACCTACTCGGGCGGCTTGGGCGTCCTGGCCGGCGACTTTTTGCGAGCGTCGGCGGACGCGGCGATCCCGCTCGTCGGCGTCTCGCTAGTCCACCGTCGAGGCTACTTTCGTCAGCGTCTGGGACCAGGCGGGCGACAGGTCGAAGCGCCGGACGTTTGGCGGCCCGAGGAACGACTCGAGAGGTGCGAGGTTTGGGCCAACGTTCCGATCGAGGGGCGCGACGTACGCGTGACCGCTTGGCGCTACGGCGTTGCGGGCGTGGAGGGGGACGAAGTATCCGTCTACCTGCTCGACACCGACGTTCCGGACAACTCCGACTGGGATCGGCGGCTCACCGACTCGCTCTATGGCGGCGACGCTCGCTACCGTCTCTGCCAAGAGATCGTTCTCGGTATCGGAGGCGAACGCATCCTACGTGCGCTCGGGCATGACCAGGTCGAACGCTTCCACATGAATGAAGGCCATGCCGGGCTGCTGATCCTCTCGCTATTGGACCGCCGCTCCGCCGTGACGACCGAGGAAGACATCGAGGCGGTCCGCAAGCAGTGCGTCTTCACGACGCATACACCGGTCCCGGCCGGTCACGACCGGTTCCCGGGCACGCTCGTCGCGCAGGTTCTGGGAGAGGAGCTTTGCCGTGAACTCAAGGAGGCGGGTTGCTTTGAGAACGACCATCTCAACATGACCTACCTCGCCCTGCGCGGCGCCGGATACGTCAATGGCGTGGCCATGCAGCACGGCGAAGTCTCGCGCGGGATGTTTCCCGGGTATCCGATCGCGGCTATCACCAACGGAGTGCATGCGACGACGTGGACCAGTCCCCCGTTCGCCGACTTATTCGATCGGCACATGCCGTCTTGGCGCGAGGACCAACTCTATCTGCGCTACGTGCGCGGCGTGCCGGTCGGGGAGATCCAAGCCGCGCACGCGCAGGCCAAGCAAGCGCTGCTCGACCACGTTCGAGAGGTCTCGGGCGTCGGGATGGATCCGGTCTGTCTGACGATCGGGTTTGCGCGCCGGGCGGCCGTCTACAAGCGCGCGGACCTGCTGTTTTCCGATCTCGCGCGACTCCGTTGGATCGCCAAGCACGTCGGCCCGATCCAGTTGATCTTGGCCGGGCGCGCGCATCCGGCCGACGAGCCGGCCAAGGCGATGATCTCTCGGGTGTTGGGCGCCATGGAAGAACTCGCCATGGACGAACAAGAGGGAACGATCCAGGCCGTCTATCTGGAGAATTACGACATGGCCGCCGCGCGAAAGATCTGCGCCGGGGCGGACGTCTGGCTCAACACGCCGCAGCGGCCGCAGGAGGCCTCCGGCACCAGCGGCATGAAGGCTGCGCTGAACGGCGTACCGAGTCTGAGCATCCTCGACGGCTGGTGGGTCGAGGGGCACATCGAAGGGATGACCGGCTGGGCGATCGGCGGCGAGGGCGGCTTGACCGAGGGCCGGGAGGAAGAGGCGGGCGCCCTCTACTCGAAGCTCGAATCGGTCGTGCTGCCGATGTTCTACGGACAGCCCGAGGCCTACGGTCGGCTCATGCGCTCGACGATCGCCGTCAACGGCTCGTTCTTCACGTCCGGCCGGATGTTGCAGCAGTACGTGAAGAACGCCTACTTCCCCGACCACACTTTGCGCATGCTGACCCGCGAGCGGTCCGCGACCTTGTCGGGGTAGGGGAGGGGGATCAGTCGAGACGCTCCGGGCCGTCCCAGAGTTTCCGGAGAGGCTTCGGTAGGGCGGCTCGGACGTCGTCGATCTCGCCCTCGGTGACGTGCTCGGAGAGCACCTTACAAACGGCGTAGCAGACGATCTCCGGGTCGGAGTCGGGGAAGGCCTCCTCCAGTTCAAAGAGCAGTTCGGATCGAGTGAGCGTCTTGTCCGGCGTATCGGAAGGCCGCCAACCTTCGTAGTAGAGGCCGCGAACCAGCGTGGGCATCTGGGCGGCGAACTGGGCCGATTCATTGAGCGGGATCCGGTCTCGCCAGGCGTGCAGCACGATCCGTAGCGCCCGCAACGCCATGCGCGCGTCGTCCCACTCCATCAGGTCGGCGACCTGATCGACCCAGGCCTGAGATTTTTCGATCGTTGGTCGAAACAGTTTGGCGCTCTGCATCCTTGGGCCTCTCGAGGCGATACTACTGCGCCGCCGGCCGCCGGATTCCCCGAGAAATCACGAGGAAGCAAGCTTGAACCGAAGGCGCCTCGTGCGGATTTCCTCCAGGACTGCGTGAATCCACAGGACCCTCCAAAGGCGCGTGAACGTATGATCAAACTCCTGGAGAAATCGACATGACGAATCCAGCCGACAACCCAGAACTGAGAAGCCGTCTGGTCAGTAAGATCCACGAACTCGATTGGGCTGAGGAGAACGCGCAAACGCGCGACGCGCGAGCCGTGGAGGCGCGGCGGCGCATGCACCGGGAGGTGGCCGCCGCGCTCGAACTCCTCGACCAAGGCCGCTACGGCATCTGCGAAGACTGCGGCGACTGCATCAAGATCGAGCGCCTGACGGCGGTCCCTTGGGCGACCCGCTGCGTGGACTGCCAGAACGAGCATGAAGTGCGAACGAGCCCGTTCCTGGGCGACGAGGCTGACCGTGTTCTCCACGATTCTCGTTCCGTTTGACTTCACGCCGGCTTGTCGCGCGGCGTTGCGGCACGCGGCGATGATCGCCCGGCACGAGGATGCGGATCTGCAGTGCGTCCACGTCTACGAGGGCTTCTCGCCGTACCACGAGTTGGCCGTCTCCTCGGCCTACGCGATGGAGCGAGCGACGATCCCCGAGTTGCGCGAGGACTTGATTCAGGAAGCGGTGCGGATCGAACCCTCCGGGTCTGAGCGGTCACGGTGGACGTTCGAAGTGCTCGAAGGCGACCCCGCCTTTCGTATCGCCGAACGAACGCTGCTGCTCAAAGACGAGCTGGTCGTGCTGCCCACGCACGGGCGGGGGCGGTTCCGGCGCTTCCTCGTCGGATCGACGGCGAACAAGCTGCTTCACGACCTGGACTGTCCCGTCCTGACCAGCGTGCACATGGAGGACCCGGAGCGCTTTCCCGCCGAGGGTTATCGTCAAGTCCTCTGCGCTGTCGCTCTGCACGCGGGGAGCGAGTCCTTGATCAGGGCGGCCGCGGAGTTCGCTGCCTCCTGGCGTGCGCAACTCACGGTCGCCAACGCGATCAACGTGTTCCGAGGCGGTCCCGTCCGAGTCGCGGAGTTTCCCACAGACCTTCGTCGGTACTACTTGGACAGAACGGAGAAAGAAATCCGGGAGATCCTGGAGCGCAACGGGATCGAGGCGGCGGTGCGGACGGAACTCCAGGCGCCCGAGGAGTTCATTCCGGAACTCGCCTCCGAGATCGACGCTGACTTGCTGGTCGTCGGGCGCGGGCGCCTGCGCGGTCCGGCGGCGCCGTTCCGACATCGCGTGTTCGACCTCATTCGCGAATCTCCCGTGCCGGTGTTGAGCGTGAAGGAATCGGCCTAATCCCACTTCGAAAGCCATTGCACAGCGCGACGTCACAGATCGAGGTCGAACCCGAAGTCGCCTGCGGGCTCTCCAGCGAAGAGGCTCGCCGCCGCCTCGCCCAAGACGGGCCGAACGCCCTGCCCGCCGAGCGTCCGCGCGGCGCCGCGGCGATCGTCTACGCGCAACTCGCCTCGCTATTGGTGGCCGTGTTGTTGGTCGCCGCGGCCGTATCGGCCTATCTCGGAGACCTCGTCGACGCCCTGGTCATTCTGGCGATCGTCGCTCTCAACACGACCGTCGGCGCGGTTCAGGAACTGCGAGCGGAGCGCGACCTGGCGGCCCTGCGCGAGATGGCGCGGCAGTACGCACGTGTCCGTCGGGACGGGCACGTGCGGGACGTGGACTCCGTCGAACTCGTCGTCGGAGACGTGATCCTGGTCGAAGCCGGCGGCGCCGTGCCGGCGGACGCTCGCCTGATCGAAGCGCACAGTCTGCGCCTGGACGAGGCGGCGCTGACCGGCGAATCGGTCGCCGTCGACAAGAGCGCGACCACGAGGTCGGCCGAAGACGCGCCGCTCGGGGACCGAGTCGATCGTCTGTTCCTCGGGACCACCGTCGTCTACGGCCGGGGCGTTGCGGTCGTCGAGGCGACGGGCCCGGCAACCGAACTGGGCCGCATCGCCGAGATGATGCGCTCGGTCGAACCCGAACCCACGTCGTTGCAACGCCGCTTGGCCGAACTAGGCCGCGTGCTGGTCGGCGCCGCGCTGGCGATCGTCGCCGTGGTCTTTGCGTTGGGCTGGCAGCGCGGCGAGGATCTGCACGTCCTCTTCCTGACGTCGGTGAGTCTGGCGGTGGCGGCGGTGCCCGAGGGGCTGCCGGCCATGGTGACGATCGCGTTGGCGTTGGGCTCGCGCCGCATGCTCAAACGCAACGCGCTGATTCGCAGGTTGGCCGCGGTCGAAGCCTTGGGCTCGGTGACCGTGATCTGCTCGGACAAGACCGGCACGCTGACGCAGAACCGCATGACCGTGCGCGTGCTCCAGACGCTGCACGCGCGCCTCGAACTCGGCGAAGCAAACGAGGCGCCCTCGATCGAAGCCGCTCGTCTGGTGATCGCGGGCGCTTTGGCGAACGACGCCGTGATGGAAGACGAAGAAGACGGCGCCGTCCTTGGAGATCCGACCGAAGGCGCCCTCCTCTCGGCGGCGGTCGCGTACGGGCGGCGCAAGTCGGATCTGGACGCGGCCTTCCCGCGAATCGCGGAGGCGCCGTTTGATTCCGATCGGAAGCGCATGGCGACCGCGCATCGCTGCCCGCGGAGCGGAGAGCTCGCGGAAGTCTTCGGCGCGCCGGGCGGCGTCATCGTCTGCGCAAAAGGAGCGGTGGACAGCCTCTTGGAGGTCTGCACGAGCGTGGTCGAGGCAGGGAAGCGCCGTCCACTCAACGAAGCGGATCGCCGCGAGATCGAGCGCGCGCACGACGCGCTCGCCGGGGAAGGCATGCGCGTACTCGCCGCGGCCTATCGCACGCAAGCCGACGATGCGGGTGTTGAGGACGGCCCTTCGCTTGAGCGCGACCTCGTCTACGCCGGTTTGTTCGGGATGATCGACCCGCCGCGCGAGGAAGCCTGCCCGGCGCTCCAAGCGTGCAAGAACGCCGGCGTACGCGCGGTGATGATCACCGGCGACCATCCCCAGACCGCGCGCGCAATCGCCGACCAACTCGGCATCGGGACGGGCCTCGCGCACCGCACCGGCGCCGAACTGGAAGGGATTTCTGCACAAGAACTGGAGCGTGACATCGAACAGTCGGGCGTCTTCGCGCGCGTCTCTCCCGAACACAAACTGCGGATCGTCGACGCCCTGCAAAGTCGCGGGCACCTGGTCGCGATGACGGGCGACGGCGTCAACGACGCTCCTGCGCTCGAGTCGGCCGACATCGGCGTGGCGATGGGCGTCACCGGCACGGACGCGGCGCGCGAGGCTGCGGACATGGTTCTGCGCGACGACAACTTCGCGACGATCGTGGCGGCGGTGGAAGAGGGCCGGGTCGTCTTCGATAACCTGCGCAAGTTCGTCCAGTTCCTCCTCTCCGCCAATGCGGCTGAGCTGTGGGTGATGCTCGCCGGACCTCTGCTTGGCATGCCGCTGCCGTTGGCGCCGCTCCAAATCCTGTGGATGAACCTGGTGACGGACGGACCGCCGGCGTTGGCTCTAGCGGTCGAACCGGCCGAGGGCGACGTGCTGCAACGGCCTCCGCGTCCGCCGCGCGAGAGCGTCTTCGCCGACGGCGTCGGGCGCAGCATCGTCGCGATGGGCCTGTTCATGGCCGTCGTCTCGCTGAGCGTCGGGTGGTGGTACTGGAGCTGGGGGTTGGAGCAGTGGCAGACCATGCTGTTCACGACCCTCACGCTGTCGCAGCTCACGCTTGCGCTGAGTCTGCGATCGCTACGAAGTCCGATCGCGCGGATCGGCTTGTTCGGGAACCTGTATCTGCTGGCGGGCATCGTCGGCTCCATGGCGTTGCAAGCGGCAGTGATCTACGCGCCGCTGTTGCAGGCGCCGCTCGATACGACGCCGCTGTCCGGTCAGGATTTAGGGATCTGTTTCGCAGCGTCGGCGGTCGTCTTTGCGGCGTCCGAGGCGGCAAAGGCCTCTCAGAGCCGCCGCGGCTAGGACGATCGCATGGAACGCCCTTCGCTCGCTAGGGCCGCTTCGAGGCGCCGGTTTTCTTCGGGGAGCCGTACGGCCAGCCGGAGGTACGACCCTCCGTCGCCCATCCGCTCGCTGACGTCTTTGACGTAGACGCCCCACCGATTCAACAGGCGTTCCGGCAGCTCCTTGAGGCGATCGCGTGGACCGTTCAGCTTGACGACGACGAAATTCCCGCCGCCCTCATACACGCGCGATACGAGCGGGACCTGCCGCAGCCGTTCGCTGAAGCGAGCGCGATCGTCCAAGGTGGCTTCGATCGATCGAACGTAGTCGTCGCGGTGTTTGAGCAGCAGTTCCAGGAAAGCCTCGGCGACGCTGCCGACGTTCCAGATCGGCGTCCGCTTCCGAACGAACCGCGTCACGTCGCCGTTGAGCGAGAAGAGGTACCCCAGCCGCAGACCGGGCACGCCCAGCTCCTTGCTCAGACTGCGCAAGACGACGACGTTCTCGATCCCGTGCGCCTCGGCCTCTTGGCGGAGCGAGCGCTCGGACGAGAACGCAATGAAGGACTCGTCGACGATCACCTGCAAATCCGGGTTGGCGAGAGCCAGTTCGACGATCCAGGAAGTTGCGACGACCGTGCCCGTGGGGTTGTTGGGGTTGACGATGACGAGCGCATCGTAGCCTCCAACGGAGTCTGCGAGAGCGGCCTGGTCGACGCCGAAGCGATCCTCGTAGCGGTCGGCTTGAGGGAAGACGCGGCTGTACTCGCCGAACGTCGGATGAGGAGTCAAGATACGTTTGCCGGCCAGCCGCTCCTCGAAGAGCGGATAGACCTGGGACAAACCGTTGAGCAGAATCGCGTGTTCAGCGGAGCATTCGAGGAAGTGCGTCAGTTTCTCATCAAGTGCGCGCTGGCTCGATCCGTACTGGGTCATCAACTCCGGGAGACGGCGGGCGAGCGCGTCATGCATATCGGCGGTCGGAAAATGCATGTTGCGCAGCTCGGTGAAGTCGAGAATCGGGTAGTTCCAATGCCCGCCGCAGGCGCGTTCAAGGATCGCAAGGCGATTCTTCGGCTCGAACAGAAAACGCGCTCTGTCGAGGTCGTTGGGATCGTCCACTTCCGCCCAAGCTTCGTCGCCGACGATCTCAACGCGGACGTCCGCGACGCCCCGTTCGATCAGAGACCCGAGAACCGTTTCGTAGTAGTCCTCGCGACGGCCGTTGCGACCGTGCTCCTCAAGCGCGGGTCGCAAGGTCGACCGGACCAGCGAACCCCCGAACTTGTAGATGTTGACCGTCTTGTAGAAGTCGCCGGCGCCGGCGGCTGAGCCGGCTGTGATGGAGCGGATCCGGTCCCCGACAACCTCTGCCAGCGATCCGTCCATACCGTTCGCCAACGGTGCGACCAGCGCGACGTGCTCGTGAGGGGAACGCAGGACTCGGCCGATCAGGGACGGGTCGTAGACGAGGTCGGACTCGACGACCAGCACGTCGTCATCGTCGTTCAGCGCGAGGGCGAGCGAGCGCGAATTGTTCGTCGTAGCGAACTCCCCGTTGTGAACGAACTCGATCGCAAGCTCGGGATAGCCGTCGCGTAGACAGCGCTCGACTTGCTCGGAGAGATAGCCCGTGACGACGACGATCTCTCTCACGTCGTGCTCGACCAGAGAGTCGACGATGCGTCCGAGCAACGGCCGACCGCCCACTTCAAGCAGGCTCTTATGCCGCGACTCGGTGAGGTCGCCCATGCGGTTCCCGCGGCCCGCGGCCAAGATGACGGCTCTCATCTTGATCGGTCCGCCTTGGGGAGAGAGCCGGCCACGCGCGGCTCGACCGGAGCTTCAGCACGATCCATCCGAAACGCGTCCCAAAGATTCTGAGCCGCAACAAAGATCAGGGCGGCGACGTAGAACAGCGCATAGAAAAGGTGGTGGAGCCAGAGCAGATCGAGCAGCGCCACGGCGACGAGTAGGACCGCCTCGTACTCTGCAACCGCCTTGGCCGCTCCGAACAGGCCGCGACCCTGCAGTCGGCTCTCGTACGATCCGAGCAACTGCTCCGTCTTACGGCCCCCAACGACCATCAACAGATAGGCGACCGATCGGGCGGCGCCCAGAGCCGGCCACAGCAGCGGGCCGAGTTCGCTCCACCACGTCTCTGCGCCGGACCATTCAGGGGCGGCTCGATAGAGAGCAACCCCGAGGCAGAGCGGCAGCAGGGATAGATGAAACCAGGTGAGGGCGTCGTCCATCAGCTCGCCCGCTCGGCTGGACGTGCCTGTGCAGCGAGCCACATGACCGTCCACGTTGTCGAGGACGGTCACGACGCTGAGCAGCCCCGCACCGAAGACGAGAAACAGCCGATCGCCGTCGCTGGTCGCGATCAGGCCCAGAGCCGCGCCAAGCACAAGCCAGGCGAACGCCGTGACCGTATTGGCCCGGATCCCGAGGTCGACGCACACGCTTGCCGCTCGCATCGAGATCGGCTGCAGCCGGTGTGAGTAGGGGCAGTGGAGACGAATCCACTCGGCCTTCGTCCGCGGGTAACTCGCCTTGATCTGGTCGAACGTCGTCGCCATTCACCGCTCGGGCGGAGACGGCTGCGAATCCGCCGTCTCGGAACGTCCTACCAGGCTATAGCAAGGCGCCGTCGGCGTCCGGTTTAGGCCGGTCAAGACGGAATCAGTCAAGAGGGAACGACCAGTTGGTCGATCCACCGCCAGCCTTCCCAATCCGCCGGGTTCTCGCCGATGCGACGCTCGAGGCGGCGCACATACTCGGCCACGGCTTCTTCCACATAATCGCGACGACGTTCCGGCAGTTGCAGCTCTCGATCGATGATGACCTTGTAGTGTCCCGGGCCCACGCGGAAGGTCGCCGAAGTCATGAGCGGCGCTTGCGCGGCGTGCGCCATACGAGGGGCGCCCGTGGTGAACAGGCAGGGGCGTCCGAGAAAGGTCGCTTCGAGCGACGCGTTGCGCGCCAAGTCGCCGCGCACCGACACGGCCCTATTCGCGGCGAGCGCCTCTCGGACCTGCTTCACATACCCGGGCGCCGACGGTTTGCGCATGACGATCCTTTCCGCCAAGTAACGCTGCTCAGCGCGCCGATGGATCGGCGCTACGAGGCGAAGGCCGAACCGACTACGAGCCGGCGCGCCGTGGTTTTGCATGCTCAGGTGACTCAGTCGGGTTCCGTTCTCGGCCAGGGCGCGCATCAGGATCGCCGAGTCGCAGAACGACGAAAACCAGACTACCCCTCCCCGGCCGCGCTCCAAAGCTCGGTCGAGATGCTCGGCGCCCTCCAGGTCGACCCGGATGCGCCAGCCTGAACGGTGCAGCTCGCGCAGTCGCCCCCAACTCAACTCGGTTGCTCGGGAGTACCACTCTTCGGCCAGCTCCCGCGCTTGCACCGGAGTGAAGCGCCCGGGAAGAGCGTCGCGGATCCGCCGGGCGACCGCTTCTAGCTCCGTGCTGTTCGTCCGCCGCCGAAGCGCATGCGCGGCGCCGATCATGGCCTGGTCCGCACGGTGGGGGAGAACGAACGTCAGAGTCCATCCCGCCGCTTGCCACACGGCGCGTTCAAGATCCGCCCGGGCGATCCAGGGCCTCGCTTTCTTGCTGGAACTCACCGTCGGTCTCGTCGCGGCCGCCAGAGTCATCGGCCAGGAGCACTGTCTCGAAGTCTACGGGATTTGTGCTCATCCGGTTGCTGAGCCGCTCCCTCGGGGCAGGGGAGAGGATCCGGGGCTCCCGTCGGTCACGGCACGCTGATCGGCAGACGGAAGGTGTTCGATAGGATCCCGCTGCCGACCCGGACTTCGATGACGTGTTCCCCCGAGGGCAGGTCCTCCAACCTGGGGATCGGTCCGAGATTCCACTGCCATAGTCCAACGAATTCCGGACTCTTGAAGGGTCCGTTGCACACGACCTCGGTCTCTCGGATCGTCTCGTCCGCAGAATCGCGGAGGATTGTCGGAAGCGAGTACGTCGTGGGCGGCTCGGCTGGGGCGACACCGGTCCCGAAGATGGTCACGAAGTCCCCCGGCTCCATCGGGCTCTCGGCGAGGAAGAACGTCTGACGCCCTTCGTCCGTATCCCGGATGACGACTCCCGCCGCTGTGCCGTCCGGCTGGGTATAGACGCAGGGGCGGCCGTTGGGGCTGATCTCGATCTCGGCTTCGGCCAAAGGCGGCAAGAGCTGGAACATGCCGTTCCCCCCATCCAGCGCAACTCGGTAGGCGAGGCTGTATCCGCCGGGGCCGACAGCCTCAGGGATGTTTCCGTTGAATTGGACCTCGGACCCGAAGAACAGTCCGACAGGGTAGTAGGACGGATCGCCGGAGTCTTTCGGGATCAAGGCGATCTCAACTTCGCTCCCATCCGAGCGCGGAAAGGCATGGGGCAGAGGAAGACTCTGGGCCTGGCTGGTCAAGACGCCGGCAGCATCCAGAAAGAACGAGACGTTCTGTCCAGCAGCGGCTTCAGAGATGAGCCCAAACTGACAGTCCGTCATCGCGAGTGTCCTTGCCTGTTGGGGGCGCCAACTAAAGGTGAAGAGAGACCGTGCGGCCTCGTAGTCCTCGATCGGCGCCGGCGCCTGATCGTTGAAGATTGGGACCTGGGTGTTTCCCGCGCCTGCCCAACTTCCGTCCGAGTATTCGTCAGTGAAAATCGGTGATGGGGCCAGCAAGATCGATTCGTCGACCATCGATGGATCCCCGGCCTCATCGAAGGTGAACCGCGCCATCACCGTCGATAAGCCGGCGTTCGGCCCGGCCTCAAAGCGAAACGGGGCCTCCGGGTGCGGCAACAGGCCGTCGGTTTGATCTGTCCAGAAGAACGTCTTGAACTCGCCGGGATCCTCGTCGCTCTGTTGGAACCTCTCGATTCTACGAATCGGGCCAAAGACGGGGTGAAAGCTTGCACGCGTCAGACTGTTCGACAGCGTGGCCTGACCGACGACTAGATTATTGTCGGCGTCGCGGCCCGCGGCGACCATGTGGTCTCCGGCGAATGCTATCGCGCCGACGTGGACGTCCTCGGTTGGGCTCTCTCTGAGGCGACGGATCAACCCGTCGACGGCGGAAAGTCCGTACTCGACTGTGAAGTTCTTGTTGGTCAGGACCTCCCGATAGGAGAGGGCTATTCGCGCTCCGTCCCGCGAGACGGCCAGCGCCGTGGGAGAGTCCCAGCCTGCGCCCCCTCTGATGTCGACCAGATCGTATGCCAAGCTGCCGCCGCGGCCCAGGCCGGCCCTCACGGCGACTACCGCAGCCCCGCCGCCCTCGAGCGCCGTCTGCTGTTGTTCCGACGGGGTGAAGCCCTCGGGCGTCGAGGAGAGTACGCCCGCGATTGAGATCCGCGCACTCTCAGCCCCGGGCGGACCAAGCGCCCCGAAAGCGGCCTGCCCTCGACCTACGTCCTCGATCGCGGTGATCGCGAAGGTCGAGTCGGATTTCCGATTGTAGAGCGCGACGCTAAACCGAAGCCGCCCATCTCCGGGATCGCGCCCGCCGTAGACGGCTACGTTCTCCCCGTAGTCTGCGTTCTGTCCGGCTCGGCCGGAGTCCGAGCCGGACGCATCGGCCGGTGGATCCAGGCGTAGAATCCCAGTCACATTGAAGCTGAACTCCAGCAGCGCGGTCGCTTCCTGCACGTACTGGCCGTCCGAGCGCCGGACGGAGAGCACGCCCGCGCGATCCGTGGACTGGCCCGTGCGGATCAATTCGCCTTCGCTGGTCACCGGGAACGTCGCTGAATTCGTAAAGAACAGGACGTCGGCTTCGCCGTCGGGCCCAGCGGCGACGTCCACCACGATCTCCACGCCGTCTCCCCCGGCGTAGGTCGTCCAGGCGATCGGATCAATGACCAGGCGTCCTGTCGTGTCGTAGGTCCCTAGCCGGTAGCCGAAGGAGCCGTCGTCGAATCGTACGTAGGATGCTTCGACGGCTTCGGGTTTCCGCAGAGAACCCTGGTAGGCGAAAGGAGCCTGTTGGACGAGTCGGTGTTGGCCCGAGATCAGAACGAGGTCGCCTTGATCGGAGATCTCGGCGCTGTCGACTCCGTCGAAGCGCATTCGGATCGAGCCCGGATCCGCCTGGGGAGCCAAGATGAAGTCGTGTTCGAGTTGAGCGCCCTTGAGGTAGTACTGGACCTCGACGCCCGGATAGACGCCGCGAGACGAAACCCGCTCATATTGCGGCGGGCGTAATCCGCCGTGGTCGTCAAACCGCGCGTCCAAATGACTCAAGGTGAAGATCGGGGAACCGACGCCTTCGACGGCGGCTCCGTGGGAGGCCCCCACCAGAGTCATGCGGATCGTAGCCTCTCGGTTCCAGCCGGGCCGATGGGAGGGATCTCCCGGGCTGCGATCTCTCTGTGAGAACCAGGTATAGACGACGGAGTCCGGCTGGACGAATGCCTGATAGGAGCCGCCTCGCATCAGGAAGCGGGCGCGCGGATCGAACTGGCCGGCGTTTTCTTCGAACAGTCGTGGGCCGCCGACGGTGGCTTGTACCTTACCGGCGGACAAGGGGCCGGCTAGGGGCGCGGACGCTGCCAGGATGAGAAGGACCCGAAGGAAGGATGCTGAGTTTCGATGCATGGCGCCTCAAGCTTGCGCCGCGCGCCTGCCCTTCCGCGATGCCGCGAACTGAATCCTTCTGAAGAGAACTGAAAAGGGTGGAATTTCAGTTGTGGATGCTAGACTAGGCGCGCCGAAATCGTTGAAAACGTGAGCCGACAGCGCTCCATGGCCCAAGCGAAGAAACTTCAGATCGGTCGTTTCCATTGGGACGCCGAGAACCGACTGCTCGAGTTGGAGGGTCGCCCGGTCGCTCTACACTGGCGAGCCCAGGCCGCCTTGGCTGCCCTAGTCGATGCGCGAGGGGACGTCGTTTCGAGGGAAGATCTCTTCGAACGGCTATGGCCAGGGATCACGGTCGAGGACAGCAATCTCACCAAAGTCGTATCGGAGCTGAGGCGAGCCTTGGCGCACGCCGACCCCGACGGGCAGTACATCGCTACGCAACCGGGCCTCGGTTATCGTCTCGCCGTACCGGCGACCTTGCCGTCGCCGCCCGCTCCGACCGCCGACCGTCGCGCGCGTTGGGCTGCCGCCGGAGCGGTCGCGATGCTGACCGCTCTTCTGCTGCTGTCCTTCCGCCCCGCATCCGACCTACGCCCTGAAGACGAGGCTGAGGCGGCTTTTCGCGCGGGCACGGAACTGCTCTCCAAGCAGGCTTGGGCCCCCCGGCAAGAGTCGATTCCCCATTTCCAGCGCGCGATCGAACTGAATCCGAGATTCGCGGCGGCGCATGCGGCACTGGCGTTCGCCCTAACCAGCTCGCCCAAGAACCCCGACCTGGCGGTGGAAGCGGCGCGCCGAGCCGTCGAGTTGGACCCCGATTGCGCCCGCTGCCTCGCGACGCTCGGGTACGCTCTTCAAATTGTGGAATGGGATTGGAAAGAGGCGCGTTCGCATCTGCATCGAGCCGTGGAGATCGATCCCTCCGATGCCCGTAGTCGACGCTGGTACGCGCACAATCTTGCTGTTCAGGGGGAGCACGGGCAAGCGATTGAGGCGGCCGAAGCGGCTTCGCGCCTTGCACCGTACGAGGCCGCCCCACAGCTCGCTCGCGCCGTTGCGTTGTATCTGGCCGGTGAGTACGAGGAGGCGGTTCGTGCCTGCGACAAGGCGATCGCATTGGAGTACTCGACCACCGGCGCGTGGGAGTTTCGCAGCAAGTCGTTGTTCATGCTGGGCCGGCACAAGGAAGCGACTGGGGACGTCTTCCGGCAGTGGGAGCCCTGGCAACGCCACTCCGCGGAGACGATGCTTCGACTGGACCGGGACGGTTGGCGTTCAGCGCTCGCTTGGTTTGTCGAAGCGTCTAGCTCAAGCTACCGAATCGGCAACAACCCGTATCACCGCGCTTGGTGGTTCGCGTTGCTCGGCGAGAACGGGAAGGCCTTGGCGGAACTGGAGGCTGGTCTTGAGCTGAGGCCTTACAACATGGTCTACACCGCAGTCGACCCTGTCTTCGCGGGGCTGCAATCGGAGCCCCGTTTTCAGCGGATCCTCCAACGCCTAGGCAGGGAGGATTCGCAGCTTACGCGAGCAGCGGCCGTTCAGTAGGTCGTCGGCGAACGAGGCGTCTATGGGAACTCCAGCCCCTCAACCATCAGGATGTCCTGGTCGTAGTCGTCCCGTTGCGTGAAGATCAACGTACTTCCGTCGGGCGAGACTGCAATCGGCCGCGGCCCCCGTTCCCATTTTCCGAAGGCGCAGACTTTGCGTATCGAACGCGTCTCGAAATCCAAGAACTGGATCCAGTCGGGTTCGGAAAGGCTGTTGCGGAAGTAGATTCCGTCGTCGACCGGGTGCCAGAACCGGTGGCTCCCCGGCGCCGCCGGCTCTGGAAGAGCGACCTCCTCGCCGCTCTCGAGATCTCGCCGCGTCAACACTTGGTTGTCGTCGTGCGAGTAGTACAGGTAACGGCCGTCCGGGGTCGTGATCGCTTCGAATCCTCCTCCGGTCGTCACGCGCTCGGCGTCGCCTCCGTCGGGAGGGATCCTCCAAACATCCAACCGGCCCGCGCGGTCGGACGAAAAGTAGATCCAGCGTCCGTCCTCCGACCACCGCGGCAAGATGTCCAGCGCCGACGATTGCGTCACCCGTCTGGGCGGCCCGCCTTCCGCGCTCACCACGTACACGTCGCGTTCTCGTTCGTCGATCACCGCGTCGAATGCGATCCATGCCCCGTCTGGAGACCAGGCGGCCGAACCGAGGTCATGGATGCCGATCGACGTGAGCTTCCGGATGTTCCGCCCGTCGCCGTCGCAGCGCCACAGCTCCATCGCCCCCGAGCGGTCGGATACAAAGACGATCGAGCGGCCGTCGGGCGAAAAGCTCGCCCCATGCTCTCTCTGAGACGACTCAATCAGCGGCCGGGCCTCGACCGGCTTGCCCGTCCTGCGCGCCTCTTCCAAGTCCGCCGTCCATATATTGGAGTCCCACTTGACCCGACTCGCATAGACCATGCGGTCGCCTCGTATGTCCGGCCCCCAGGCGTTCTGCGGCGGAATGGGCAGCTTCTCCACGCTCCCGTCCTCGAGGCTCAACGCGTAGAAAGGCGCCTCGCGACGCTGCCCGTAGATGAGTCGTCTCCCGTCGGCGCTCCAGTCGAAAGACATCAGCAGATCGAGGATTGCCGGATCCCGGTAGCGTCGCGCCGCGGACTTGTCGCCGCTCGCCGGAACGACGACGAACTCTTGCGCCCCCTGGGTGCGGTGCTCGAGAAAGGCCACGTATTCGCCGGTCGGGTCGAAGCGCGGCATGTCGGCGTTGAAGCCCTCGTCCTCATAGTGAATCGGAGGAGCGGAGGGATCGTCGAGCGAAATTCCGATGATGGCGGCGTCTCTCTCGAGAACGATCACGTCGCCCCGCGGACTCCAATCCAGATTCGTCGCGCCGTTTCGGCCCGACAGCGCGAGCACCAGTTCTTCGGGACCGCCCGAGGCCGGCACGCTGTGGATGCTGCGCTTCACTCCGTCCGACCGAACGAATGCGATGCGCTCGCCGTCCGGCGACCACGTCGGGCTCCCTTCGCTCTCCGGCGTTTCGGTCAGACGCCGGGGCTCGAAGTCTCCGATCCGCTGGACGTACAGGTCCGCCCCTCCTGACTCTCCGCCGCCCCAGATGAATGCGAGCGATTGCCCGTCGGGCGATAGCGCGGGGGAGTACTCCACGCCGGGGTAGGTCGTAACGGGCCTCGGCTCGAGCAACTTCGTCGGCGTCGGACTTGGCGCATCCGTTCCGGCGCCGACCCAGTAGGCGAGAGCCCCCAGCACCACGACGCCGCCGGCAACCGCAACCTTTCCGCGCGAAGTCGGGGTCGCGGCGACGACAGGAGAATCCGGTGCGCGCTGGATCGCCTCCAGCTCCGTCGCCAACTCCGCCGCCGACTGGAATCGTTCCTCGCGGTCCTTACGCAGCAGGCGCTTGACCGCCTCCGTTAACCTCGGCGGGAGGTCGTCGCGCAGCTCGCCGAGCGGCGCCGGCTCCGCGCCTGCAATCGCCGCCGCAAGCTCTCGCATCGTCGGGCGGTCGAACGCCGGCCGCCGCGCCAACATCTCGTACAGCGTGACGCCCAACGACCATAGGTCCGTGCGCTCATCCACGTCCTCCGAGGCGATCTGCTCCGGCGACATGTAGGCGATGGTTCCGAGCGAAGCCCCCGGTTGCGTGAGCGTCGCCTCGCGCTCGTAGCTGGCGATCCCGAAATCGAGGATCTTGACCTGCTCGCTGGTCTGGCCGGTTGTCGGGCGAACCAACATCAGGTTGGAGGGTTTGATGTCGCGGTGAATGATGCCCTTGGCGTGCGCCGCCTCCAACCCACGGGCCGCCTGGATCGCCACGTCGAGAACCGCCTCGATCTCCATCGGCCCCGACTGCACGCGATCCGCCGCCGTCCGTCCTTCCAGCAACGCCATCGCGATGAACGGCCGGCCAAGGTCCTCGCTGATCTCATGGACCGGGCAGACGTTCGGATGGTCGATCGCGGCCGACGCCCGCGCTTCCCGAAAGAAGCGCTCGCGCGCCTCCGGGCTGTGCGACAGCAGCGGCGAGAGAAACTTGAGCGCGACCGGCCGACGGAGATCCGTATCTTCCGCGCGATAGACCACGGCCATGCCGCCCTCTCCGATGCGTTCGACGACGCGGTAGCGGCCCACCGTCGTTCCCGCCAAGGACTCCGCCGGCGCCGCCTCCCGCGGTCTCTCCTCGACGATCTCTCCTTCGGTGTGCGACGCCAACATGCGCTCTAGTTTTTCGCGCAGCTCTCCCGCGGACTCGTTCTCGATGAGCTCCGCCCGCGCCGAGGGGTCGAGCTCTATCGCGCGCAGAAACAGTTCCCTCACGCGTGCATAATCGTCGGGCGTCAAGGTCGATACTCGTGCTGCAGGTAGTCGCGCAACCACGCGCGGCAAACCGACCACTCACGCTGCACCGTGCGCTCGGACATTTCCAGCGCCTCGGCGACCTCCGGCTCGGTCATGCCGCCGAAGAATCGCAGCTCCAGAATCTGCTTGTGCCGGGGGTCGAGGCGCTCCAGATCGTCGAGTGCGTCGTTGACCAGCAGGATATCGCCGTCGCGCTCGACCGAGAGCGTGTCCTCGGTCAGCGGCGTACGCACTCGCTCGCCGCCTCGTTTCTGACTGCCTCTCTTACGCGCGTGATCGACCAGGATGCGGCGCATCGCGGTCGCGCCGGCCGCGACGAAATGGCTGCGGCTCTTCCAGTCCCCGCGCTCCTTGTGGTTCAGACGTAGGAACGCCTCGTGCACCAGCGCGGTGGGCGGCAGCGTGTGGCCCGGAGACTCGCGCTGGAGCATATGCCCCGCCAGCGCCCGTAAGTCGCGATAGAGGGACTCAAACAAGCGGGCGGAGTCGGCGCCGGCCTCCATTGTGCTCGGCGCGGGACGGTCAGGGTCGGCGCGCATGGTGCAGTTCAGTGAACTCCCTGCGGACCATGCTACTGCCTCCCGGGCGATCTCGGGTGCGGTTGGAAGAAAAAGTTCGGCGCCCGTGGCGGGATTTTCTCTCGCTTTGCGCGTTCTACCCGGACGGCGGAAACGATTCAGTCTAGCCGTTCGAGGAAGGACCGCATGAGGCACACAGCACTCAAGATGACTACAAATCACTCCTATCTAAGGCCGTTCGCCGTGCTCGTGCTCGGGTTGGCGCTAGCTTCCGCCGCCTCCGCGCAGCGCGCTTCGCTGGCGGATCTGCAGCAGCGCATCGTCGAACTCAAGGCCGCCATCGCCGCTGAAGAGTTCAAGCCGCTGCTCGAAGACGTCCCCGTCCCCGACGCCGGTCTCGAGATCGCCGCGGCCGTGCACACGCCGGACGCGCAGATCTTGATCGCCGGCCAAAACTTCGGAGAGCCGAACGGTAAAGAAATCGTTCTCATCGGGACCGGGACCTCCTTTCAAGCGCTAAGCATTAGCGATTGGCAGGACGAAGCGATTGCCGCGGACATCGGGACGGACCTGCCCGCCGGCTCTTACCACATCGTCGTCTCCAACGAGGTGACTCCGCCGGACGGCGGCGATCCCGTGCTTCAGGTCGACCGATTCGACGTGACGGTCGGCGCTCAAGGACCCCAAGGCTCAGAGGGCCCGGCAGGACTGCAAGGGGAGACGGGCGCTCAAGGACCGACCGGGGTAACCGGACCACAGGGCGCGGCGGGGCCGCAGGGCTTACAGGGACGACCTGGTCTCCGGGGCTTCCCCGGCCCGCAAGGACCGGTCGGGCCCCAGGGGCCCGTGGGGAACGCTGGGCCGATGCTCGACGGCCGCTGGATCTTCGAGAGCAGTTCCTGCGGCACGAACAGACGGTGTGCCTACACGGTGGCGTGCGCGGCAACCGAGTTTGCGGCGATGGGCGCCTGCGGAGACAGCGGCTCGGCCGACGGCATCCGCGTGATCTACAGCGGCCCGAGGCCGGAGAATCATTCGGAGTGGCGGTGCATCGTCCGCAATCGCAACGTAGGAAGCAGTCGAACAGTCCACCGCGGCGCGTACTGCGTCGACAAGTAACCCCGAGCGTCAAGCCTGAACTGAGGAGAAAGAAGAATGCCCCTGCGACATCAAAGCATGCGGACGGCGATCGTGCTCACGCTCGCCCTGACGGCTGCCGCCGCGCTCGCAAGCGCCCAGAGAATCTCGCTCGCTGAACTCTCGAATGAGGCGGCGTCCCAAGAGCAAAGGCTCGCCGAGCTTGAGAAGGAGGCCTTGGCTGACTTGAATCCCGGCACCGCGGCCGGCCTGACGATCGCGAACGCCCAGTTGCGCTATTCCAACCCCTCGTCTCCCACCCTCGTCTTGACCGGGCACGGCTTCGGCGTCCTGGGCTCCGCGGCCCAAGTCCTGGGTCTCCACCCCGAATGCGAGTCGGAACCTTTCGAGAGTTTGACGGTACTCAGTTGGACGGATTGGAGGATCGAGGTCGCAGCCCCCTCCCGGCCTGTGGGCGGCCCCTATCTGTTCGCCGTTCGAGTCGTCGTCGCGAACGAGATCGCGCCTGCGGGCGGAGGCCCGGCAGAGACGCAAACCGACAGCATAGACCTCGCTTTCGGCGTACAAGGCGCTCAGGGCCCCCAAGGTCCCCAGGGAGCGCAAGGCGCCCAAGGTCCGCCGGGGCCCCCGGGGCCGCAAGGCCCGATCGGTCCTCAAGGTCCTCGCGGCCCGATCGGCCCTCAAGGTCTGCGAGGGTTTAGGGGGCTCCCAGGGCCTGCAGGTCCGGAGGGCGACGAGGGGTCCACGCTCGTGGAGTACGAATGGCAGAACACGTCCGTCCAATGTGGCACGGAGGAAGACTGCTATCTGCGCCCTGGCTGCAGCGACGGCTACTTCGTGGTCTCGGGGCGGTGTGGCGATCCTGGAAGCACCGACCCGATGCGGGTTCTGTACAGCGGTCCAGACCCCTCCGATCCGAGCAAGTGGCTCTGCCGTGCAAGAAACATCAACAGCCTACTGATCAGGACCGTCGAAGCCGGCGTTCTCTGCGTCAAGACGCCCCAAAGCGAATAGGCCGCACGGCAAGGGAAGACGAACAGGAGTCAGATCAATGAACAACCGTGGAACAAACCACTGTCTGAGCGTCCTCGCGCTCGCCTCGCTTGGGGTAGCCTTTTTGGCCCCGCCCGCCGCCCGCGCTCAGCGTGTTTCGCTCTCCGATCTGGAGCAACAGGTCGCCTTGCTTCATGCGAAGCTAGCCGACATCCGCGGCGAACCGATAGCCGATCAGGACTCGGATACGGACCCCACTCTTTTCATCACCGGCGTCGAGGTCAGCTACGCCGGGCCCCAGGGCGACGTCCCCAGCGGTCTAGTCATTACCGGTGACGGCTTTGGCGTCAAGAGCGATCTGCGCGTCTTCTTCGGACAAGACGCCCAGTTCCAACAACTGCCCATCCATGAGACGCTGACGGAGGGGGTCAGTGTGGATCTGCCCGCGGGGCTTCAGGCCGGCATGTACCGCGTCCTGGTTGCGAACGAGATCGTCCCCGCCGGCGGCGGAACTCCCGAGTTCCAGATCGACAGGATGGATTTCAGCATCGGGCCGGACGGCCCTCCGGGTCCGGAGGGAGAAATGGGGCCTCAGGGCGATCCCGGCGACCTCGGACCTGTGGGCCCGGCAGGGCCTCAAGGCGATCCCGGCCCGCCGGGCCCGATCGGCGCGACCGGCCCCTTAGGAGAGCGCGGACTGGCGGGAGCGCAGGGCCCGGCGGGCCCTCAAGGCCCAGTCGGACCCACTATGACAGGCCGGTGGAACCTAGCCTCGGGCAACTGCCCTAACGTCCTTGCCTGCAGCCACAGCCGGGGTTGCGCTGACGACGAGGTGCTGATCGGCGGCGCTTGCGGCGATTCCGGCAGCGAGAACGACGTTCGCGTCATGTACTCCGGGCCGCTTAAAGACGAGCCCGAGTGGTGGCAGTGCCAAGTCTTCAACTCCCACCAAATCCGCAGCCGGGCCTTCACCTACGGCGCTTTCTGCGCCAAACTTCGCGAGGACGACGACTAGCCGCTTGTCCGCGTCATATCCAGCGGCTGGTCTGGCTCAAGCGTAAGCCGTGAGCAAGGCGTGTCCGCGGCAAGTTCACGCCGGCAGAGTGGCTTTGCCGACAGCCCGAGCGCCCTCCGGGGCTCGGAAACCCGGATCTACTAGCGCCCCAACGGACAGTTGGGGCGCTAGCCGCTTCGGCCTCCAATGCACTCGGCGCGGGACGATCACAGTCGCGTGCATGGCGCAGTCCGGCGAACTCCCCGAGACCGGACCTGCCTCCCCCAGGCGCTGCCCCCAAGAGACTCTGTGTCCGCGTCGTCCTCGGGCGCGGAGCAGAGAAAAAAGTACGCCTTCCGTGGCGGGATATCCCCTCGCCTTGCGCGTTCTACCCGGACGGCAAAAAAACCGGGCGAGCCCCCCTAGGAAGGGCGGCGCCGTCCCGCCCGTAACTCGACGCCCACTGGAGAACCATCATGTCCGTACGCATTCTTTTCGCACTTCTGCTCCTCGTCGCCGCCGGTCGCCCGGCCTCCGCCGTAACGATGTACACCAGCGACCTCACCTTCTACGAAACGCTCGCCGGCCTCAGCGGAACCGAGACCATCCTCAACTTCGACCTAAACCGCCCCGGCGGGATCGTCAACAGCGGCGACACGATCGACGGCATCACCTTCAACTACTCCTACGCCACCGGAGATTTGCTGCGCATCACCGACACCTCCGAGGCCGGACAAGCGACCACCTCCGGTACGCAGTTCCTCGGCACGAACTTCGCCGGCAACTTCAACCTGATCGAGGATGCCGAAGGCTTCGACCTCGGCTTCTCGGCTCCAACGATCGCCATCGGCCTGTACTTCACCACGATCGACGAGATCCTCGACGGCGACTTCCAACTGATTACGTCCGAGGGAACGGCCGTGAACGCCGCGGCCGCCTCCGCCCTGCTCTCTGACGGGTTCACTCGCCGCCACTTCGTCGGCCTCATCGCCGACAACCCCTTCTCCTCCGCCCAGATCCGCACCTGCGGTTCAGACTCCGGCTGCGGCGGCTTCTTCCTCTACGGCGTGGACGACATCGTCGCCGTCGAAGCGGTGCCGGAACCCGCCACCGTTTCCCTACTCGCCTTCGGTCTGCTCGGCTTCGTCTGGTCGCAAAAGAAGAAGCGCCAAGTGCGCTAGCTGGACTGACCGACAAATACAAACCAAGAGGTAGACAGACAGCAGCCATGCCCGCACTCAAGAACACGCGCCTATGCGCCCTCCTCGCCGTCGGCTTTCTGGGCCTCAACGCCCAGGCAGCCGACTTCCTTGTAACGAATCTCGCCGACTCCGGCCCCGGCTCGCTGCGCCAAGCGGTCCTGGACGCCGAAGCCAACGACGAAGCCGACGCCGTCACCTTCGACGACTCGCTCTCGGGTCAGATCGACCTGGGCGACTCGCTCTGGATCAGGAGAGATCTGACGATCACGGGCTTCCCCGAGGATCCCGGCCGGATCACGATCGACGGCGGCGGCGAGGACCGCATCTTCAACTTGGGCTGCGGCAGCAGCGGCACTGTTCGGATCGAAGGCCTGACCTTGACGAATGGACGCACGCCCGCGGACGACCCCTCAGGTGGCGCGATCTTCGCCGAGGGGTGTCGACTGGACCTATCCGACATGGTCATCACAGACAATGTTGCGGTCGGCTCAACCGGCGAAGGAGACCTCGAAAGAGGCTTGGGCGGCGGCGTCGCTGCGGTCGCTGGCGCTTACCTGTTCGTGGAACGAAGCGTCATCTCCGGCAACGTCGCTGGGGCGGATCGCGACGGCGTTGCAGCCTCCGCGGCGTTTGGGGGAGGCATCGCGGCGGCCGGCGGCTTGCACCTCGAAATCGAAGACAGCGTCATCTCGAACAATCACGCTGCTGTCGTCAACGTCCTGGAAGACCGGTACGGCGGCGGCGGCGTGGGCGCAGATGCGTCGACGCTCACGATTCGGAATAGCACGGTCTCCGGGAACACGGCCGGAAACCGAAGCGACGCCGGGGGCCGCCCGGTCTACGTTTCCGGAGGAGGCGTTCTCGCTCTCTGCCCCGAGTGCACGAGCCGACCCAGCCTCTGGATTCGGCGCAGCACGATCTCAGACAACTTTGCGGGAAACAGCGGGACCAGTGGTCCGGTTGCCGCGTCGGGCGGCGGCGTCTTCGCGCTGGCGGCAACGATCACCGATAGCAGTACGATCTCCGGCAACGTCGTCGGAGATCTCACAGCGTCGAACGAGGTGTTCTCCAGAGGCGGCGGCCTAGTTGTCGTCGGAGCCGGAGACGCCGCCTCGATTGCCGCCGCCGTCGCAGCGTCAACGATCGCGGACAACCAAGCGTTGGGTGCTGTGGCGGACGGCGGCGGTATTGTCCATGACGTATCGGAGTTTATTCTTCACCACGCGATCGTCGCAGCCAACTCTGCAGTGACTCACCCCGACGCCATGGGCGCCTTCGACTCGTCCTACAGCATCATCGAGAACCATTCGGGCGTGGGCTTCACCAGCGGCTCGGCCATCGCCGGGTCGCCGAATCTCGGCCCGCTGACCGACAACGGCGGACCCACGGAAACCCACGCCATCACGAATACGAGCCTCGCCTACAACGCCGGCGACCCGCTCGATTGCCCGGAGACCGATCAACGCGGCGTGGATCGCCCGCAACTAGGCGTCTGCGACATCGGCGCCTTCGAGTTGGCGGTTCCTCCCGTCGGCCCCACGCTCACCGAGACCTTCGACGGCCTCGTCGAAGCCCGCGATCTGGTCGGGACCGGACTGGGCAGGTCGGCCGCGAGACGGCTCAACGCCATGCGCAACATGATGCTCCGGAGCGACGCGCTCATGGAGGCGGGCGACAGTGAGCGCGCCTGCGAGGTGCTCTCCTCCGCCCTGCTCAAGACCGACGGTCAGTCGCACCCGCCCGACCTCGTCCAAGGCCCCGGCACGGTCGAACTGGCCGCCGCCATCGAAGACGCCCAAGGCGACGCCTGCCTGTAACCGCGCACCGGCAGGGCTGAAGCCAGCGCCACAAATTGCTGGGCGGGCAGCAGGCGGATTCTTGGCAGGCGAGAATCTGGACGATCCGGCGAGAAATCGCCGGATCTTTCTGTATCTAAACCATTTCAACGATTGACGGTTTGATGAGTCTGGGTTAATCTCGTTCACGGATCGGACACTGTCGTCCGATCTGTTTGCGTGTAGCCACGAGGCTCGTGCCGTGAAGCTGGGACTTGGTCCGTTCTTTTTGAGCGTCCTGTTTGCGCTCGCGCCGCTTGATGCAAGCGTCGGGATTGCTGTGGTCGTGCATCCGTCGGAGGATCACTCCCGATTGGTGGTTCGGCAGATGCAGGCTGAGCTGGCTCGGACGCTGCGGGGGACGGACGCACGGCTGGAGTGGATGACTCCGGCGGGATCTTCACGGCAGTTTGAGGGGCGCCGGATTTCGGTTCGGCTCCTGGGTGAATGTACCGCCGATTTGCTGGAGGCCCCGCCGAAAGGGGCGCTGGGATGGGCGAAGATCCAGGACGGGCGCGTGTTGCCCTTCGTTGATATTGATTGCGACCGGGTGCGGGCGCAGATTTCTCCGGAGATTCAGGACGAGGATCGGATTGGGCGCGAGGTGCGTTTGGGCCGGGCGTTGGGCCGAGTGCTGGCGCATGAGCTGGCGCACGTGATGCGTCGGGACCGGGTCCATGGGGAAGACGGGCTTCGCGGCGAGTCGTTGAATGCGCGGGATTTGTTGTTGGGATCGATGCGGCTGACTAGGGCGGACTTGACGCCTCAGGTTCCCGTGCGGGCGGTGGCGCGGGTTCGTTCGGCGCCGGCGGCGGTGGAAGAGCCGGATTGGAGCGCGGGCGAGGACGGGGACGGGCGCTAGGGCGTTTGTTGAATCGGCTGGGGACAGTCCAGGCGCGCTGGGTGGTTTTCGTGGTGTGGAAACCTTAATGGGGCAGTCCCCGCGAGTTGCTTCCGCGGTTGGTTCAGGCGCTGAAGGGGCGGGTCGCCGCTCCGTGCTACTACAGACAGCATAAGCGGGCTTTATCTGGTCGATCAAAAGTTTGCCTTAGACTTCGTCCGGCCAGAATTCTAGACTCGGGGGGTAGGGTTTCAGGCCTCCGATGGCCGGAACCGTTTTGATCCGGGTCCCCTGCCTCTGGACCCCCTTTTCGGCGACGCGGCACGAGTTGCGAACGCCGATCCCCGTAGAAAACGACTGCGCGCACGGGAGGGATTCGTCCTCTGTGCGTGTCCGACCATTCCCGCGGACGCTTGGGGTGTGCCGCGGATATTCGTGATCCCAGGTTCGGCGCTTTGCCGGTCCTTGAGGACTTTGATCCTCAGAAATTTAGGAGGTATCACTTGGTGGGTTTTCGATTCAGACCCGGTCTGATGCGTCAGGCGAGAACGCTCGCACTGCTAACGCTCACGACCGCTCTCGGCCTTTTTGGCCAAGCTACGACGTCGTTGTCCGGAACGGTCAGCGACGATTCGGGCGCCGTCATTCCCGGCGCCGTCGTGACGCTCTCGTCGCAGGCGACGGGGCTTGAGCGTACCGTCTCGACCGACGAGCGCGGCGGGTTTCAGTTTCTGCAAGTGCCCCCGGGCATGTACTCGGTGGTCGTCGAGATGGACGGCTTCTCGACCGAGTTGGTGACGGACGTCGAGTTGCTGGTGGACACGCCGGCGTCGATGGAGATCGATTTGGACGTCGGACAGGTATCGGAGGTCGTGACGGTGGAAGCCGACGCGGTGACGATCAACACGACCGACGCGACGGTCGGCAATGCGTTCAACGAGACGAAAGTTCGCCAGTTGCCGCTGTTGACGCGGAACGTCGTCGAGCTGATGAGCTTGCAGACGGGCGTGAACCAGACCGGCGAGGTCTTGGGCGCACGTCGCGACCAGAACAACGTCACGTTGGACGGCGTGGACGTGAACGATCAGCAGTCGCCGGAGCCGTTCGGCTCGGTGCTTCCGGTGCCGTTGGACTCGGTGCAAGAGTTCCGCGTGACGACCAGCGGCGGCAACGCCGACGTGGGCCGCTCCTCGGGCGGTCAGGTGTCGTTGGTGACCAAGGGCGGCACGAACGAGTGGCACGGATCGGCCTACGAATTCCACCGCAACACGGTGACGGCCGCGAACACGTTCTTCAACAACGCGGCGGGCGTCGAACGCGAGAAGCTGATCCGGAACCAGTACGGCTTCTCGTTGGGCGGACCGATCGTCAAGAATCGGGCGTTCTTCTTTGTGAACTATGAAGGCCGCCGCGACGCGCGTTCGGCGAGTCAGCAGCGCATCGTTCCTTCGCAGAACTTGCGGCAAGGCATCTTGACGGTGACGGCCGCCGACGGCACGAACTACCAGATGTCGCAAGACGAGTTCCGCCAGGCGGACCCGGCGGGCATTGGCATCAACCCCGCGATGATCGATCTGATGCAGGCGTTTCCGGTGGGCAACGATCCTTCCTCGGGCACGGACGGCGGATTGAACTTCGACGGTTTCCGCTTCAACGCGCCGCTACAGATCGACAACAAAGCCTACGTGGCGAAGTTCGACTTCAATGTCGACAAGAACGGCAGCCACCGAGTCTCTTGGCGCGGAACGTTGGCCGACAACGTCGCCGACAACGAGGCCGCTCTATCGCCTTATCCCGGCTTCGACGGATCGAAGATCTTGGACAACAGCCGCGGCTTTGTGAGCAGCTACACGGGCGTTCTGGCGCCGACGGTGATCAACACGTTCCGCTTCGGCTACACGCGTCAGGGGACGGCGACGGCCGGCGCGGACGGACCGGAGTTCGGGCTGTTCGACATCGACGAGACCCAGAACTTCGACGTTCGCAGCGAGAGCCGACGCATCCCCGTTTACAACTTCTCGAACGACCTGAACTGGGTGAAGGGCAACCACAACTACAAGTTCGGGACGAATATTCGCTTCATCCGCAACAACAAGCTGAACGCGAGCCAGGTGTGGCCGGAGTACACGCTTTCGCAGGGCTTGCTCGGCGGACTCGGCGCGGACATTCAGCGCGGCATCAACGACGTCTTGTCGGTGCGCACCGGCAACCCCAACTTCATCCTGGCCGACGATCAACTCGCGACGATTTCGGGCGCAGCACTGAACCTGACGGGTGCGATCACGGGCACTGAGGTGACCTATCAGTACGACGCCCAAGGCAATCTGTTGCCGGTGGGACAGGCCGCCGCCCGACGCTTCGGCACGGACGAATACGAGTTCTACTTCTCCGACAGTTGGCGGGCGACGCCTAGCCTGACGTTGACCTACGGCGTGCGCTACAGCTACTCGCGCGTCCCATATGAGACCGAAGGCCTGCAGGGCGTGACCAACATTCCTCTGGAGCAGTACATGGCCGACCGCGTCGGCGCCTCCGAGGCCGGCATTCCGGGCAACGCGCTGGACAGCGCCACGCTCACGTGGATTCCGGGCGGGCCTGTCAACAACGGTCCTGAGTGGTACAACGACGACCGCAACAACTTCGCGCCGCGCTTTGCGTTGGCGTGGAATCCGCAAAACCCGACGGGCGCTCTGAAGGCGATCTTCGGCAACAACGGCGTCTTCCGCATCGGCGCGGGCGTCTTCTACGACCGCTTCGGCTCGTTCTTGGTGACTCAGCAAGACTCGTTCGGAACCTTCGGCGTCCAGTCGGCGCAGGCGGATCCGAACACGTACACCTTCTCGACCGCGAACCGCTTCAACGGAACGTTCCCGGCGCTGCCGGTCGCGCCTCAAGGCGGCTTCCCTTTCACTCCTCCGGTGAACCGAGCGATCGCCGGCGACGGCTTCGCGACGGCGTCGAACTTGCGCGCGCCGTACTCGATTCCGATCAACGCCTCGATCGCCCGCGAACTGCCGGGCGGGATGACGCTGGAGGTCGGCTACGTGGGTCGCTTCGGCCGCAAGCTGCTGGCCCAGCATGACCCCTCCAGCCCGCTGATCTTCTTCCGGGATCCGGAGTCGGGTCAGACTCTCGCCGAGGCTTTCTCCAACAACCGAACGTTGTTCGAGAACCAAGGCCTGACGAACGACATGGTGGAAGCGGACCCGAGCCTGGTTCCGTTGCAACCGTTCCTCGAAAACATGTTCCCGGCGCTGGAGAACTACGCGATTCCGGGATCGGCTTCGGCGAACTTCTTCTACGTGAACAACAACTGGGGCCGCGAATCGGAGCTCGATACGCTTGACCAGTTGGACCGCCAGTTCGTTCCGTTCGGCGGCGACTATCAAGACGGCCGTCGCTTCGACAACTGTCTGGTGCGTACGGGTTGCCACACGTTCTTCGGTCGCCAATTCTCGGCGCTGCGGACGTGGGAGAACCTTGGCTTCTCGAACTTCCACGGCATGACGGTCTCGCTGCGGAAGCGGTTCTCGGACGGCCTGTCGTTCGACTTCAACTACACCTGGTCGCATTCGATCGACAATGGATCGGCTGCCGAGGGCAACCTGCTGGACAACAACGACAACCCGGATGCGACGGGCAACGCGAACGCGAACATCGTGAACACGTTCCGCCGCGAGCAGTCGATCGGCAGCTCGGACTTCGATCTGCGTCAGCAGTTCAACGTCAACTTCATCTACGAACTGCCGTTCGGACGGGGCAAGCCGTTCGGCGGGTCGGCCGGCAGCGTCCTGCAACAGTTCATCGGCGGTTGGCAGTTGTCCGGTCTGGTCCGCTACAACTCCGGTCTGCCGTTCGACATCGCCAACGGTTCGCGCTGGGCGACGAACTTCTACGGTTCGGGCCGCGCGCTGATCAACGGCGAAGTGGAGACGCAGGGCGGCGCGGATACGGTCGACGGCGTGCCGGGCGCGTTCAACGACGGTTCGGTCGCGGCCGATCAGATGGCGTTCAACCGCACGGGCAACATCGGTCCGCGCAACATCTTCCGCTCCGACGACCTGTTCAACACGGACTTGGCGTTGGGCAAGCGGTTCCTCATGCCGTTTGAAGGCCACACGCTCCAGTTCCGCTGGGAAGTCTTCAACGCATTCAACAACGTGAACTTCACGCAGCGGGACATCCAACGTCGGTTTGACCGGCCGAACGTGCTGGGTCAGTATCGCTTCTCGACGCCGCCGCGGATCATGCAGTTCGCGCTGCGGTACGAGTTCTAGTCTGAATCAACCCCTAACCCCTAAAACGTTCGCCCCTCGGCCGAAAGGTCGGGGGGCGTTTTTTTGTTGGGGGTGACCTATGATCAGGAGCGATGAGAGGTTGGGGCCTCGTGTTGTTGCTGGCGAGCGGGTGGTCGCTCTGCGGTCAGGAAGATTCCGTGAGCGGCTGTCCGGAGTCGGACGTGACGCCGCCGGCGGGCAGCCTGCTGGAGACGGACTCGGTGGAGCTGATTCGGTCGGGGTGCGAGGGTGCGTGTCCGGAGTACTCGGTTCGCATCTTTCGCAACGGCGACGTTTCATGGAGAGGCCGGTCGTTCGTGGCACATCGCGGAAGGAGACAAGCCTCGATCAGTCGCGAGTCCGCACTCGCCGTCTTGATGAGATTTCGAGAGACAGACGTTTGGAATTTGTGCGGCAGTTACGACGCGATGATCTCCGACGTTCCAGGGTTCACGGTCGTAGTTCGTATCGGCGAGCAAACGAAGACGATTAGAAACCGCGCGCAGGGGGCGCCCGATTGGTACAGCGAACTTGTGGGCGAGCTGGACCTGGCCGCCGGCACGCAACGTTGGCTCTGTCCTGGCGGGTGTCTCAGCCCATAACCGGGGCTGCCTCTCCTACCTTGACGGGCCTTCCAGACAGGCTCATCGACGCTCCCAGGTTCCCGGCGTCCAGTTGAGGTTCTTGGGGGCGCCGGGGCCTGGGCGGTAGCCGAGTTCAGGACAGTCGTCGCATTCCATCTTCAAGTCGCACTCGATCCGCTCGCAGGCGACTGACCCGCCGCAGGCGAAGGCCAGCCGAGCGAGCTTCTGCTTGCGGTAAGCCTTGACGAGAACGAGGTCTCCGGCGCCTAGTTCGTCTGAGACGAAACGGGCGGCATCGGCGACGCGCTCGAAGTGACGGACCGTCCGGACTCCGGCTTCGCGAGCGGCTTCAGCTGCTTTGTCGGAGTGCTCGCCGACGAAGACGACCGCCTCCAGATGAGGGGCGAGCCAGCGGGCGTAGGCTTGGCGTCGCTCGACGGGGTCCTCTTCGAGGAAGCTGACGTCGCCGGTGATGAGCCAACGTCGTTCGACGTCGGCCCGGCGGAGCGCCTCCAGCGAGACTTCGAGCGTCGGCAGAGTCGCTAGTCCGTCGTCGCGCCAGAGCACGGCGCCATTGGGAAGTCGAACCGGCTCCAGGCGGTTGCGGTGCGGTTTGAAGCCTTCCAGCGTGGCGGCGGACTCGGCTAGAGGAACGCCCAGAGCCCAAGCTGCGGCGACGGCCCCTGCGACAGCGTAGATCCAGTGTTCGCCGACCAGGTTCGTACGGATCTCAGCGCTCTTGCGGCCGGCCTCCACTCGGAAACGCAGAGTCTCAGGCCAGACGGAGGAGGCTTCCAAGACACGGACGTCGGCTTTGGGATCACGACCGAACCAGACGGTCTTGCGTCCGGCGGGCGGGCGCATCTTGGAGACGAAGGGATCGTCCATGTTGAGCACTGCCGTACCGCCCGGACGAAGTCCGACGAGCAGGCCGGCCTTTTCACGGGCGATGTTTTCGATCGAGCCGATGTTCTCGCGGTGCTCCAAGCTGACTCGCGTCAGCACGGCCACGTCCGGGCCGTACAAGCGCGAGTACTTCGCCAGTTGACCTGGGCGGGATATGCCCATCTCCGTGACGACGTGCCGATGGCGTGGCCGGGCTCGGAGCATCACTTTGCACACCCCGAGGGCGTTGTTGAAGTTGCCCCGAGTGCGGAGGGCGGGCCCGCAGCATTGCAAGATGCGGCTCAGCGCCTCTTTCGTCGTGGTCTTTCCGTTGCTGCCGCTGATGGCGACGAAAGTGGTTCGCCACGCCAGCAGGCGTCGCCAGAGGAAGGCGGGTACGGCGCGGGAGTACGTCCTAACGTGCTCGCGCAGAGTGGGCGGCGTATACCTCTGGGGCATGTTTGAGTGTCGCCCGGTTCTTGCGGATGGGCAATAATGGAGGCGAGGGCGCGTAGCTCAGTGGTCAGAGCACCTCGTTTACACCGAGGGAGTCCGGGGTTCAAATCCCTGCGCGCCCACCACTTCCCTTACCGCTAGAGATCGTGGCCTTCGCCGCACAGCCAGCACTCGATGCCGAGGTTGCGGAAGGCGTGGATTTTTGCGCCCAATGCGGCGGTGACCTGCGACTGATCGGGGACGTAGGCGACCTGGATGTGGTTGGACTTGTGGCGGCCCATCATACGGTCGCGATCGACGCCGACGGTGACGGCGTGCATGATCGGCCACTGGGGCGTGGTCGCGTTGAGGCGGCGTTCGGTCTCCTCTGGGGGAAGTTCGACAGACTCGAAGACGCCCAGGTCGGCCTTGAGTTTAGAGTCCTCGACGTAGATCCGGCTCCAGACGCCCCAACCAGGCTTTGAAACGCCGGAGAGCGTCGAACCGCCCAGCGGGAAGTACATCGGAGGTTGACGCATGCCCTTGGCGCCCGAGTACTCGCCGATGAGGTGCTTGGGGGGAACGGAGCCCGAGATCTCAAAGACCCAGACGAAGCGTTCGCCGTCGGGGAAGGCGTAGGGTGCGCCCCAGCGGACGTCGTGGAGGGTGGTTTCGGGGTCGAACTCAAGCGCCGTCCAGAGGCGATTGGTGACGAGGGCGTCGAGGCCGCAGCACTCGTCGACCTCGTTGAAGTGCGGCAGGGCTTGGCCTTCAAAGAGTACTCGCGAACCGTCGCGGGAGGTCACCGGAGGGCGCTCGACGTTGTTGAGCAGGCCCTCGACGAGGTCGGAGGCCGGGCAGAGATCCTTGAGGCCTTGCTGGTACTGGATGCCGATGGCCGCGCAGCCGTAGTCGTCGGCGATGCGTAGGGCGGCGACGTACATCTTGCATTGGGAGAGGATCTGGGCGTCGGTGAGACCGGTCTCCTCGTTTTCGCCGAGGTCGAACTGCATGCCCTTCTGGTCGAGCCAGGTTCGGACGGCTTGGGCCTCTTCGTCCGACGTTGCGAGCATCTCGGCGTAGAGCGCGGACTGGCTGAGGCGCTCTTTGAAGACGCCGGTCCCGGCAAGCAGTTCGTCGGGGATCATGGCGTTGTACATGCCCATGCAGCCTTCGTCGAAGACGCCCATGATGGCCTTGTCCTTGGCGATTTCAGCGGCGACGTCGGTAGCGACGAGCGAGGCTTTGTGCGGGGCCGGAATGTCGAGCGCAGTGCGGACGTGGCGGTCGGAGTGTTTGACCTTGCCGGTTTCGAGCCAGTCGCCGAGTTTGTCGAGGAAGTAGGCGTCGTCGAAGTTTTCGCTCCAGAGCGTGGAGTATTCGATGCCGGCTTTGGCGAGCGAACCGTTCAAGTTCAGCATGCCGACCAGACCGGGCCACTGGCCGCTCCAGTTGGCGACGGTGAGGATAGGGCCTTGATGCGTGGTCAGGCCGGGCATGAGGTGCTGCGAGTACTGCCAGACGGCTTCGCAGACGATGAGCGGCTTTTTGGGGTCGATCGTGCGGAAGACTTCGAGGCCGCGCTTTTGGGAATCGATGAAGCCGTGCTCTTTGGTCGCGTCGTACTCGTGGGCGCGGACGACGGTGTGGCCGAGGCGTTCGACGGCGGCGGCTAGTTTGGCTTCCACTTCCTTTTGCGCCGGCCAGCATACGCGGTTGGCCGAAAGGCGGAGGTCGCCGTTGGCGACCAGGACGATCTCTTTACCCATGGTTGAGTCAATTGTGGCAAAGGAAAAGGCCCGAGCGCGACATCGCGCTCGGGCCTTGAGAAAGGCTTGGGAACGGCCCTAGAGCATGCTCTTGACGGCGGTGACGATGTGCGGGGCGGAGATGCCGAACATGTCGAGCAGTTCGTCGGGCTTGCCGCTGCGGGCGATCTTGCGGACGGCGAGCTTTTTCACTTGGACGCCGGTCTCTTCAGCGAGCGCGTCGAGGACGGCGTCGCCGACGCCGCCGCGGGCGTAGTGATCTTCGACCGTGACGACCTTGCCGCCAGTCGCACGAGCGCAGGCAGTCAGCGTTTCGCGATCGACCGGGGAGACGGAGAAGAGATCGACGACGCGGACGTGGACGCCTTCGGCGGCCAGAGTGTCGGCGGCTTCGAGCGCCTCAAACAACGTGACGCCGGCGCCGACGACGGTGACTTGGTCCTGATCGCTTGAGCGAACGACCTTCGACTGGCCGGGAGCGAAGGTTTCGTCGGGACCGTAGACGATCGGCGTGGCCGGGCGGCTGGTGCGCACGTAGGCCGGACCTTCGGTCTTGGCGACGAGTTCGATGGCGCGCCAGGCCGAGGTGGCGTCCGACGGATAGAGCACCGTGTAGTTGGGCTCGGCGACGGTCATCGCCAAATCCTCGAGGCCCATCTGCGAAGCGCCGTCTTCACCGATCGAGATGCCGGCGTGGGTGCCGACGAGCTTGACGTTGGTGTGCGAGATGGCGGCCATGCGGATGAAGTCATAGGCGCGCGCGAGGAAGCAGGCGAAGCTGGCGGCGAAGGCGACCTTGCCGCGACAGGCGGCGCCCATAGCTGCGCCGACCATGGTCTGCTCGGCGATGTAGGTCTGGAAGAAGCGCTTCTCGTCGACCTTGAGCATGCTGCGGGTGTAGGTGGAGTTGCCGACGTCGCCGTCGAAGACGACTACGCTCGGATCGGCTTCGGCGAGGGCCGCGAGGGCGGCCCCGAAGGCGACGCGGGTGGCGACGGCTTTGCCGCCGACTTCATAGGGCGGCGCCGCTACGGGAGACGCGGCGGGCGGCGGCGCGACTTTGGCGGCGGGCAGGTTCGGCGTCCACTGCCAGTCGGAACCGTTCAGTTGAGAGTTGAGGGCGGCCAGAGCCTCGTCTTCTTTCTCCCCCTTGGGGAAGGGTTTGCCGTGCCAGTCGTCTTGGTCTTCAGCGAAGGGGATGCCGCGGCCCTTGTAGGTCTTGGCGAGGACGACCGTCGGTTGATCCTTCGTGTCGGCAGCGGTCTGGTAGGCGTCGACTAGGGCTTGGACGTCGTGGCCGTCGACGACGAGCGCTTGCCAGCCGAAGGATTCCCAGCGGGCCTTGAGCGTCTCCATGTCGTGCTCAAGCATGGTGGGCGCGCTTTGGCCGAGGCGGTTCACGTCGACGGTGGCGATCAAGTTGCCGACCTTGTCATGCGAAGCGGAGGCGGCGGCTTCCCAGACGGAGCCTTCGGCGATCTCACCGTCGCCCATGAGGACGTAGATGTTCTGGTCGCGGCCGTCGAGTTGCGCGACGAGCGCCATGCCGAGGCCGACGGAGAGGCCTTGGCCGAGCGAGCCGGTGGCGACGTCGACGAAGGGCCATTCGGTCGGCGGGTGGCCTTCGAGTTGGGAGTCGATCTCTCGGAGCGTCAGCAGGTCTTCTTTGGGGATGTAGCCGGCTTCGGCCCAGGCGGCGTAGAGGACGGGGGCGGCGTGACCTTTGGAGAGGATGAAGACGTCGTTGGCGGGGTTGCCCGGATCCTTCGGGTCGTAGCGCATCGACTGGAAGAACAGCGCCGACATGATCTCCGCGGCGGAGGCGCAGGTGGTCGGGTGGCCGCTGCCGGCCGCACTGGTCGAGCGCACCGAGTGGATGCGCATCCAGGTGGCCTTGTCTTGCAATCCGGCCAGAGTTTCGCTGTTCAATTCGACGGACATATCTTGTTCTTTTCTCCGATGTCGTTGGGGCTTTTGGGGGTCGGTTTCCGGCTCAGGCTCCTGTAACGAGCCCGATTCCCGAACTCACTATCTTATCGGGTTCCGCTTGTAGCGTTCGCAGTCGGAGGGGACTTAACGCAAAGTTCATAGGGCCGTCGCGGAAGCGGGAGTCACATGACGGTTCGATTTTGTTTTCGGCGGAGTCACAGAGGCGGGGAAGTGGGTTCCCTGCGCATTACAGGGGTGCGGACGGGGTTTCGGTGCGGGCGCGTGGCGTTCGAAACCGGAACGAAGCTTGACACCACATACATGTGGTGCATAATCGTAGTGTTATGGGTCTCAAGCTGACTTTCTATAAGTCCTACTACCAGATGGGTTGGTGGGCCGCGCGGGTTCCGCAGTCAGCGGAGTGGGACGGGCATGAAGTCGAGCATCTCGGCTTCGGCGTGACGCAGACGCAGGCTGAGCGCAATTTGCGCGACAAAGAACAGGCTGCCGCGGTTGCGACGGGCAAAATTGCCGCCTAGTCTCCTTTCCGTTTACTTCCTCCGCATTTTTTCCTCTTAAGCAGATTCGATTCCCGCAGCTCTTGGCTGTAGAGACGGGTCGGTTTGCTCGGGCGCTTCTGCGTTGATGCCCTTGCTTGGCCTGAAATGCCTTCGAAGATGCTTGACGATCAAGCGCCAGGCGGCGTGACGATCTCGATGAACGGAAATCGTTTGAAGTCCGAGTCGCGGGTGAAGATGTGCCGAATGCGGTGCTCGCGCATGAGAACGGCTGTCGCGGCATCGTGCATCAAGTTGGCCCCCAGGTCTGGGAGTTCCGCGAACACCTCGTTCGCTACGTCAAGATGACGGGCGCCGGGCGTCAGGATTCGCAGCGTTCTAGATTCGAGCAAGCCGCGAACAACGCTCCAAGACCGGCTTAGCGAAAACGGATCCTTGAGGACTCTGGGATGGGAGCTGACCCTGAGGAATTCGTAGAGAATGGGCCAGGTTACATGCCAGACCTCATCTCCTTCAGCCAGACTTTCCACCAACGAACGGCAGGGGGAGTGGAACGGAGAGTCGGCATCGACGGCGTGGACCAGGATGTTCGTGTCGACAACCGCCACCTAGGCCCCTTCCATCGCGCGATAGAGTTCTTCACGGTCATCGATATTGACCAGATGACCGCCGCTGTGCAGGATTGGGAGCCTGTAGTTCGAACTAGCTGATAGTCGGCGCACGGCTTTCTCGATCACTTCGGAAGGAGTGCATCCTTGCTTCTCCGCCTCGGCCTCCAGAGTGGCGGCAAGATCTTCGTCGATGTGCAGCGGCACGCCCATGGCCTTACATTAAGTTTCCCGGCGGGCGGCGTCAAGAGAGCGGATCACTCGATTGGCGGCGGAGGCCGCTCCAGCTTTCGCAGACGACGATGGAGTTGTAGGGGTTCTTTTGGTGGACCTTGACGGTGACGGCGCCGACGACGCCCTTGGGGTCGTCGCCGACGGCTTCGCTGAGCGCCGTCACGTCTTGGCAGGCCGAGTAGTCGACCGCGCCGATGCGGTAGGTGTAGTGGACCAGGCGGGCGTCTTCGGCCTGCTCAATATCGAGCAAGACGCCGCCGGTGACGCGGCCCTCGCGGTTGACCTTGAGGCGGCGGCGGCGTTCGCGTTCTTCCGGGGTGTTGCGGCGGCGCCAGACGAAGTACAAGGCGACCAGCACCGCCAGCGCCGCCGCCAAGACTCCGCCGAATAAGACGCCGCTTTCGGCCAGCGGGGAGAGCCCCAGGTCCATCGCGCGATCGGCCTCGTCAGCCTTGCGTGCTCTTGCGGTAGTCGGCCAGGAACTGCTCGAGGCCGATATCGGTCAGCGGGTGGCTGAACATCTTGTCGAAGGCGCCGTAGGGCAAGGTCGCGATGTGGGCGCCGGCGAGGGCGGCGTCCTTGACGTGCAGCGGTCCGCGGATGGACGCCGCCAAGACCTGCGTCGGCAGATCGTGGATGTCATAGAGCGTGACGATCTCGCGGATGAGGTCCATGCCCTCGATGCCGATGTCGTCGAGGCGGCCGATGAACGGGCTGATGATGTAGGCGCCGGCTTTGGCGGCGAGCAGGGCCTGGGAGGCCGAGAAGCACAGCGTGACGTTGGTGCGGATGCCTTCGGACGAGAGCTGTTTGACCGCCTTGATGCCTTCGCGAATGAGCGGGATCTTGACGACGACGTTGTCGTGGATGGCGGCGAGTTCGCGGCCTTCGCGGACCATGGCGTCGGCTTCGGTGGAGACGACCTCGGCGGAGATGTCGCCGTCGATGATCTCGCAGATCTCTTGGATGCGGTCGGCGTTCGAGACGCCTTCTTTGGCGATCAGGGAGGGGTTCGTCGTCACGCCGTCGATCACGCCGTACTGGGCGCCGCGTCGCAGGTCGTCGAGATTGGCGGTATCGAGGAAGATCTTCATGTTCTCTCCATTCTAATGCGCGTTCGTCGGCGGAATGCAGCAGCGATAAGATAGGCGTCGATGCAGGCGCGGCTGGAAATGTCGGGGGTGCGCAAGAGCTTCGGCGCGACGAAGGCTTTGGACGGAGTGGAGTTCCGCGTCGCGCCGGGCGAGGTGCACGCGCTGATCGGTGAGAACGGCGCGGGCAAGAGCACGTTGATGAAGACGCTGGCCGGCGTCCATCAAGCCGACGCGGGCGAGATGGTTCTCGACGGCGAACCGTATCGTCCGGCCGACCCGTTGGACGCGCGTCGGCAGGGCGTGGCGATGATCTACCAAGAGCTGGCGCTGGCGCCGGAGCTCTCGGTCGAGGCGAATATCTTGCTGGGCGTCGAGCCGACTTCCGGGGCCGGGCGGCTCGATCATACGCAGGCGCGGGTGAAGGCGCGCGAGGCTTTGGAGACGTTGGGACGGCCGGACATCGACCCGGCGGCGCGCGTCGACACCTTGCCGATGGGCGCGCAGCAGTTGGTGGAGATCGCGCGGGCGTTGGTGACGGACGCGAAGATCATCGTGCTGGACGAACCGACGTCGTCGCTGACGGGCGTCGACGTGGAGCGGCTTTTTGGGGTGATCGAGCGGTTGTCGGCGCAGGGCGTATCGATCGTCTATATCTCGCATTTTTTGGAAGAGATTGAGCGGGTGGCGCAGTCGTTCACGGTGTTGCGCGACGGGCGCTCGGTGGGCTCGGGCAAGATCGGCGAGATTGCGATCGGCCAGATCGTCGAGTGGATGGTCGGGAGGTCGGTGGAGGAGATGTTCCCGCGGTTGGAGCACTCGATCGGCGAGCCGGTGCTGGAGTTGGCGTCGCTGCGCGCGGACAACGGGCTGGACGAAGCGACGCTGACGCTGCGGCGCGGCGAGATTCTGGGCGTGGCGGGGCTGATCGGCGCCGGGCGCACGGAGATGCTGCGTGCGCTGTTCGGGTTGGACGCGATCGTCTCGGGGGAGGTGCGGCTGTCCGCCGTGCAAGGGGCGCGCACGCCGGCCGAACGGTTGCGCGGAGGAATGGGGTTCTTGAGCGAGGACCGTAAGAGCGAAGGTCTGGCTCTGAGCCTGTCGGTTGAGGAGAACCTCACGCTGTCGCGTCTTGAGCCGTTCGTTCACAACGGTTGGCTCAATCGTGCGGCGCAAAGAGCCGAGGCGGCGGGGTGGATCGAGAAGATCGGCGTGAAGACGGCCGGTCCCGGCGCGGCGGTGGGCTCGCTCTCGGGCGGCAATCAGCAGAAGGTGCAGTTGGCTCGTCTGCTGCACCACGACTGCGACGTCCTGCTGCTCGACGAACCGACGCGCGGGATCGACGTGGCGAGCAAGGTGGTGATCTACGAGTGGATCGGCAAGTTGGCCGCCGAGGGCAAGGCGGTCTTGCTGGTCAGTTCGTACATCCCTGAACTGCTGGGCGTGTCGGACACGATTGCGGTGATGCACCGCGGCAAGCTAGGTCGGGCTCGACCGGTGGCCGAGTGGAGCGACCACGCGATCATGCTGGAAGCGACGGGCGCCGCAGCCTAGCTAGTTGGCCGCTACGACGACGACGCTGGAGACCATGCTGAAGACGGTGCTGATCTTGTCGTCGATGCCCGGCAGAATGGCGCCCACGGAAATCGCCACCATCGCGGCGAGCAGCGCGTATTCGACCATGTCTTGACCGCGGAGATCGCGGCGAATGCGTTCGACGAGCGTACGGATTTTCAAGTAGTGCAACGGATTTCCCCCATCTCTCCAGGCGAGTTCTTCTCAGCGAATTGACGACTCGCTCTCCTGTGTTTGGACTTACGATGACGCCTCGGCGAGCGTCTTGGCTATGGAGCGCGAGTCACTTTCCCGAGGGGGGACCGATCGTCCCGCGGCCTTAGCTCGAAAGTACTTGTCTGCATGGTACTGACGGGGGACAGGCGCGTGATGAGCGGCGCCGGATAGACTGGGGAGTTGAGTTCACCAGTCCAGTCCGAGGTTTCGGCGGAGGAGATCTACGAGCGTGTTCGGACGCGCTTGAAGCCGCGTTTCGGCGAGTTCGTTCAACTCGGTTCGACGGCGGAGTTGGAGGCGCATCCGGCCTACCAGGAGATCCTGGACGACGTTCGCTTTGTGCTCGATACGCCGGAGCAGGGCGATTACTCGCGGGGACCGGTCGAGGCCAAGGAGTCGTACCGGGTCTTTGCTTGGAACATCGAGCGCGGCGTCTACTTCGACGAGCAGTTGGAGGTTCTTCGCAACCATCCTTACGCGTCGTCGGCGGATCTGTTGTTGCTGACCGAGACGGACGTGGGCATGGCGCGTTCGGGCAATCACGCGGTGGCGCAGGAGTTTGCGCAGGCGTTGGGCATGCACTTCGCCTTCGCGCCTTGCTACATCAACCTGGTGAAGGGGTCGGGCATCGAGTACGACATGGAGGGCGAGAACGACGTTGCGCTGCACGGCAATGCGATCCTCTCGCGCTACCCGTTGAAGAACGTGCGACCGGTCGCGCTGAAGAACGGCAAGGACAAGATGCGCGGACGCGAGAAGCGGCTCGGGCGGCAGGCGGCGGTGCTGGCCGACGTGAAGTTGCCGCAGGGCGACGCGACGTTGGCGTCGGTCCACCTGGACGCGAACTCGACGCAACGGCATCGGCACGACCAGATGCGCGACGTGCTGGATGCTATCGACCCAGGGATGCCGGCGATTGTGGGCGGGGATTGGAATACGTCGACGTTCGATACGTCGTCGCCGACGCCGGCGATTTTGGGTTTTTGGCGGCGGGTGTTTATGGGCGCGGACAACGTGATCCGCAACCACTATTTGCGGCCGTACACGAAGTTCGAGCGGGAGCTGTTTGATCTGCTGGAGGCGCGCGGGTTTGATTGGCGCAACGCAAATGCGCTCGACGTGCGCACGACCTCGTACGACGTGGAAGACGTGAAGGCGGACAAGATCCTGAAGGAGTGGTTGCCGGAGTGGTGCTTCCAGTTCATCCGCTGGTCGCTTAGGAACCACGACGGGAAGTGCCCGTTGAAGATCGACTGGTGCGCGGTGCGCGGGATGGAGCCTCGGGACCCGATTGTGATGCACGAGTTTCGTGAGGGGCGGAAGCCGGCGCTATCGGACCATGATGCGCTGGGGTTGGATGTGCGGTTCGGGTAGGGGGCGTTAGCGCAATAGGCGACGTATGCGGCGCATCCTTCCGGACGAGAATCCGTCGCACGGGGCGGCGAACTCCAAGAAAGTCTTGAACCCGCGAATCGGGTTGCGATGACAGTCGACCTCACGCAGATAGTCGAGAGCGGTTCGACCTTGGCCGTCGCGTAGGCTCGGGTCGGCCCCTGCTTTGAGGGCGAGCTTGATCTCTTCGGGATCGGCGCTGACCACCAGGAGCATCAGGGCGCTGACTCCGTTCCGATTTTGGGCGTTGACGTCCGCTCCGGCCTCGGCCAGTTCTTCGTCGAACCGACCTCTGAGCGCAGCCGCCATTAGGGGCGTATCGCCGAAGTGCGACCGATGATCGGGATCGGCGCCGGCGGCGATCAGCGGGGAGACCGCGGATCCGTAAGTTCCGGCCGCGGCGTACATGAGGGCGGTCCACCCGCCGGCGTCGACGGCGTCCACCTCAGCGCCTTGGAAGAGCAACGGTTGGAGGCGAGCAAGGTCTTCTTCGACGGCTGCGCGCATGAGGTCGGTGAGCCCGGGCTTGGGGAGGTACTCGGCGTCTATGTTGTAGAGCGGCTCGGACTTCGGATCGCCATGGCGCCAGCGATGCGAATCGGTCACTTGGTCCAGTTCAGCCTGTAGTTCGCGAAACCATAGCGGCGCCGCCTCGGCGTAGTCGCGGATGACCTTGGTCGCACCACCCACGGAGACCGTCAGTTGAGAGCCGTCGCCGTGCGTGAGGCCTCGTTCGTAATCACCGCATAAGTTCCAAACATCGGACGAGAGGAACTTCTTCATCGCGCCTCGCGCCTTCTCCGGTGAGATGGTCTTCGACCGGTTCCCTTCCTCGTCGACGAACCCCCGACCGGTCCAGTCGATTCGACCGCTGGCCGCCAATCGAATGACATAGGAAGGGCAGACGCCTTGAAGGCAGCCATAGCGCTCTAGTTCGACGAAGTCGGTCGGCTGAAGGGGAGAGCGAGGAGCAACCTGGGCGGTATCCTGGCAGTCTGTCGCGCTGAGGGTCCGCCCGCGAATCGTCTCGACGTAGCCTCGATGGGGACCATCCATGCGAAGGACGACCGGCTGTGGACCGTCCGGAAACTCGTACTCGGCGTCGCCTTCCTTGACGACAAAGTCTAGGACCGTGCGGAACCGCTCGTTGGAGCCCGCGGGACGACCTTCAGTGAAGCGCCAAGATTCGACCGTGGCCCTTGCGGCCGACCGGAGCAAGGGATGGCCCGAGGCGACTTGAACGACGGCGACGGAGCCGTCGGGTTCCAGCGTGAAGTTCAGAGCGACGGAGCCCTCGACCTCGGCGAGCCTTGCCAGAGGCGGGTAGACGGGCTGTCCGCTCTCGGCGAGTTCGAGCGGAGACTGGGGCTGGGCGACGACGGCTGCGGCGAGGAAGAGCGCTAGTCCAGCAGAACGCACCGGACCTCAGGATAGGGGGTCTAGGGCGACGCGGGAGAGACGCCTGTTGGTCGGGCGACCGCCCTCCGCCTCCGAGAATCGAATCACAAGAGGGAACGGCGACCGCTCCTCGTGGAGCGGCCGCCGCTGGTTGGGGGTTAGGGGTTGCTGTTGGGTGATGTTTAGAGAACGATGGCCCGGCCTTGGAGGCCGCCGATCGACTCGACGATGATCGTGAAGGTTCCGTTCGCCAGCGAACCGACGGCGTAGGCGACCGTGGTCAAACCGGGCTGCAGCCGGAGCGTGCGGATGAAGATCGGGCGGGTTTCGCCGGCGGGGGCGATGCCGACGGTGATGGTGCCGGCGGGCAGCTCTGCAGCGGCTTGACCGCCGTTCGACAGGCCAGGGACGACGGCGACTTGGCGCGGGAAACCGAAGGAGACGAGCGCGTCGACGGTGGGGGCGGCTGCGGCGTGGTGCGCGACCAGGCGGCCGTTGCCGTCGCCGGTCGGGGTCACGTCGTTGACGAACTTGGCGGCGGTGGGCATGCCGGCTTCGTCGAGGTGCGCAATGATCGTGGCGTTCTCACCGGCTTCGACCGGAACGGGAGCGGCGATGACGGCCGTGTTGGAGCAGGGATCCAGAGTGTTGGCAAGCGAGATCTTTACGTCATAGGTGCCGGCGGGCAAGGTGTAGGGGCCGGAGATCTCTCCAAAGGTGAAGCCCGAGAGCAGGCAGATGGCGTCGTTGACGAGGATGTCGACGGGGAGGGCGGGGTCGACGCCGGGGCTGACGTCTTGGCCGGGGATGCCGTGGATGACGCGGATGCTCGCGTCTTGCGCCTGCGCGCCGGAAACAAACGTGAAGGCGGCTAGCGCGGCCACCGCGAACTTCAATACGGATTTCGAAAGCATGGTGTTCTCCAGATCGTTCTCAAACTCACGCTCGCTAGTGCTGGGGGTCTTTGCGGCGAGCTGTTTACTGAGATGATCCTGGCAAGTGCCGTTACGCTTTCGTCAAGAATGTGTACAGATTTCTGCCTGTGCCCGTGCGTGGGGCGGTTCTCGCCGGCGCCAAGGTCTGAACAACGGGCTCTTGCTTCGCAAATCGCCGTACACCCGCTCCATCACTGTCGCGGCCCTGCTGGAGCCCCTAAAGGCAGCAGCGTCGTTGTTGGTCGATCGGCGGGTTAGCCGGCGAAGCCGCCGGCTTGTTCGAAGGCGTGGCCCAGTTGGAGCATGCGGGTCTCGTCGAAGTGTTTCGCCAGGATTTGCATGCCTACGGGCAGGCCTTCGTCGGTGGCGCCGCAGGGGACGCTGACGCCGCAGTTGCCGGCCAGGCTGGCGGTGATGGTGTAGATGTCGCCGAGGTACATCTGGAGCGGGTCGGAGGTGCGTTCGCCGAGTTTGAAAGCCGGCGTCGGGGAGACGGGCGTGACGATGGCGTCGACCTGCTTGAAGGCTTCGTGGAAGTCTTGGGCGATTAGCGTGCGGACGCGTTGGGCGCGCTTGTAGTAGGCGTCGTAGTAGCCCGAGCTCAAGACGTACGTGCCGAGAATGATGCGGCGGGTGACCTCTTTGCCGAAGCCCTCGTGACGCGAGTTGCGGTACATCGCCGAGAGGTTTTGGGAGTCGGGCGAACGCTTGGTGTAGCGGACGCCGTCGTAGCGGGCGAGGTTGGCGCTGGCTTCGGCGGTGCAGATCAGGTAGTAGACGGCGACGGCGTACTGGGTGTGCGGGAGCGAGAGCTCGGAGACGTCGCAGCCGAGCTTCTTGAGCTTCTCGATGCCCGCTTCAACCCGGGCGCCGACCTGCGGGTCGAGACCTTCGGCGAAGAACTCTTTGGGGACGCCGATCTTCATGCCCGCGACGTCGCCCGAGAGTTCGGCGGCGTAGTCGGGTACCGGCACGGCGGCGGAGGTGGCGTCGCGCTCGTCGCGGCCGGCGATCACGCCGAGTACGGTGGCCGAATCTTTGACCGTGCGCGAGAAGGGGCCGATGTGGTCGAGCGAACTGGCGAACGCCGACAGGCCGAAGCGCGAGACGCGTCCGTAGCTGGGCAAGACGCCCACGACGCCGCAAAACGATGCGGGCTGGCGGATCGAGCCGCCCGTATCGGAGCCGAGCGAGACGGGTGTGGAACCGGAGGCGACGACGGCCGCCGAGCCGCCCGACGAACCGCCTGGAACGCGATCGGGCGCGACGGGATTCTTGACCGGGTGGAAGGCGGAGTTCTCGTTCGACGAGCCCATGGCGAACTCGTCGCAGTTGGCTTTGCCGATGACGACGGCGCCGGCGGCCTCCATCTTTTCGACGGCGTGCGCGGAGTAGGGCGCGACGAAATCCTCGAGAATTTTCGATGCGCAGGTGTTGCGGACGCCCTCGGCGAGGATGACGTCTTTGACGGCGACGGGAACGCCGGCCATCGGGCCCGGATCTTCGCCGGCGGCCAGCTTTTGGTCGACGCTTTCGGCCGCCGCGGCGGCTTTTTCGGGACAGAAGTGCAGAAAACCGCCGTATTGCGCGTTGTCTTCGCGCGAGGTCTTGAGGGCTTCTTCGAGCAGTTCGACGGCGGAGAAATCCTTCGACTGGAGGCCTGAGCGGATCTGATCGATGGTGAGCGTGCGGTAGTCCATGGCAGTCGGCTCCGCTCTAGCGCTCGATGACGAGCGGGACTTTGAAGTGCCCCGCCCCGGCGAGCGGCGCGTTCTGGAGGGCGCGGTCGCGGTCGAAACTCGGCTTGAGTTCGTCGTCGCGCACGGAGACGTTTTCGGCCTCGCCGGGCTGGAGGACGTGCGACATGGGGGCGACGTCGTCCACGTTCAACTCCTGCAGCTTGTCGACGTAGCTGAGGATCTCTTCGAGGTCGGCTTGGTAGGCCTTGACCTCTTCGTCACTGAGATTGAGATGGGCGAGTTCGGCGATATAGCGAACTTCTTTCTCCGTGGTTTTCACTTCAACGATTCTTTCACATTCGGGCGGAGCGGCGGCGACTCCGGAATTACTTTTCAACGAAAAGTGCTTGACGACCCAAGCCAGGCCCGCTACGATCGAATCCAATGGGCCAACCGCTGAGGAGCGCGCCGCCGGAACCGATCGCGCTGGACGATCGCGCGGCGGACAATCTGCGCTTTATCCGTCGGACGATGGAGCGCTCGGCGGTCTTCACGGCGGTGCCCGGCTGGGGCACGGTCGCGATCGGCGTGGTTGCGCTGGTCGCTTACGGCGGGGCGCGTACGCTGGCGTCGCCGCTTGAACAGGTGGCGGTTTGGCTGGCGGCGGCGGTGGTGGCGATCACGGTTTCGCTGGTCGCCGCGCATCGCAAGATTCTGCGCACGCCGGACGCTTCGCACCCGTCGATGCGCCGGTTCGTGTTGGGGCTGGCGCCGGCGTTGGCGGCCGGGGGCGTGCTGATGCTGGCGCTGGTGCGAGCGGGCGCTTGGGAGTTTATCCCGGGGACTTGGCTGCTGCTCTACGGCGTGGGCATGGTGACCGGCGGGGCGTTTTCGGTGCGGGTGGTGCCGATCATGGGCGCCGGATTTATGGCTTTGGGCGCCGTGGCGCTGCTGGGCCCGGCGACGTGGGGGCATCCGTTGCTCGCGGCCGGGTTCGGCGGGGTGCATCTGATCGGCGGCGCGGTGATCGCGCGGAACTACGGCGGCTAGCGATGGCGACTCGATCACAAGCACTCAAGAAGTCGGCGGCGGAGGCGGCGCCGGAGAAACCGAAGACGGTGCGCGGGGCGTCGGCGCTCGACCTGGATCGGCTGATCCACGAGCGGACGCGGCTGGCGATCGTGAGCGCGCTGGCGGCTTCGGGCACGATGAGCTTCAGCGAGCTGAAGAAGGCGCTCGGGATGACGGACGGCAACTTGAGCGTCCACTCGCGCAAGTTGGAAGACGCCGGGTACGTGCTGTGCACGAAGGGGTTCGCGGGCCGCGTGCCGCGGACCGAATACAAGCTGACGGCGGCGGGCCGTAAGGCGTTCGAGCGCTATCTGGCGCACATGGAGGCGCTGGTGCAGGCGGCGAAGAAGAAGTAGCGCCCGCCTATTTTTTTGGAGTTTGACTTTATGACGACAAGAACTTTTCACCTTGCGGCGATCATGGACGGCAACGGCCGTTGGGCGGTGCGTCGCGGGCTGCCGCGGTTCCAAGGCCATGCGGCCGGATCGAAGGCCGTACGTCGAGCGGTGGAGGCGGCGGCGGCCGATGAGCGCGTCAGCGTGCTGACGCTCTATGCGTTTTCAGCGGAGAACTGGAAGCGCCCGCGCACGGAGGTGCAGGCGCTGATGGCGCTGTTTGAAGAGCATCTGAACTCGGAGGCGGCGCGATGCCGCGAACAGGGCGTCAGGCTGGAGGTGATCGGGCGACGCGACCGGCTGCGGCCGGGGCTGGTCGAAGCGATCGAACGGGTCGAGCGCGCGACGGCCGAAGCGACGGCTGGCGGCGAGCGGCTGCATCTGCGGATCGCGGTCGACTACTCGGCGCGTGACGCGGTTTTGCGCGCGGTCGCCGACGGGCCTGCGGCGGAGGACTTTGAACGGGCGTTGGCGCGGGCGACGTTCGCCGATCCCGCGACGCCGCCGATCGATCTGCTGATCCGGACGGGCGGCGAGCGACGGCTGAGCGACCAGTTTGCTTGGGAAGCCGCCTACGCGGAGTTGCTGTTCTTGGACAAGATGTGGCCGCAGTTTTCGGGGCGCGATCTGCGGGCGGCGGTCGACGAGTTGGCGCGGCGCGAACGACGCTTTGGGGGGCTAGGCGCAGGCGATCCAGTCGCGGCCGAGACGGTAGCCGCGGCGGGTCAGCTCGGTGCGGATCAAGGGACGCGCGTCGCGCTTGCCCACCGCGGTTAGGACAAAAAACTGGCCCGGCGGAGGCAGACGATCGGGGGCCCAGACCGGGGCGCCGTCGACGGTTTGGCCGATCTTCTTGGCGTCCACGTCGACCCAGGCTTCGACCTCGACGCCCGACTCAAACAACGGCGCCAAGCGTTTGCGCGTCGTCCTTCCGGCGCCCCATACGACCGTCCTCGGGTGGCGGGGATTGCGGGCTTGGAGCCAGCGGGCGAGGTAGGGCGTTTTGGCGCGGAAGAAGGCCTCGACGGAGTAGCGAGGGTCGGCGCGGGTCAGGCGGTCGGGACTGTCGGTCCAGTGGAGCAACGTCTGCTCGAGCTTGGCGAAGCGCGCGCCCGAATCGAGCCAGCGCAGCCACAGTTCGTAGTCTTCAGGAAATGGCCCGTCGCGGTAGCCGCCCCAGCGCTCGACGGCGGCGCGGCGGAACACTACGCTCGGGTGGACGACGGGCGATTCGACGAAGCGGTGGAGCGCGACGGCGTCGTGGTCGAGCAGTTCGTTGGTCCAGTCGACGTAGGCGGCGAGTCCTCGGTTGGTCTCGGCGTCTCCGGCGTAGCGGACGCGGGCGGCGACCAGGTCGAGTTCGGGATGTTGGTCGAGGGAGTCCGCTTGGAGACGGAGGCGGCGCGGGTCGCAGAAGTCGTCGGCGTCCATGCGGGCGATCAACGGGGCTTGGGCGAGTCGGAGCCCGTGATTGAGAGCCGCGACTAGGCCCTTGGGCGGTCGCCGGATAAGTCGGATGCGCGCGTCTGAAATGGCTTCGACGGCCGCAGCGGTCGAGTCGAGGGAGCCGTCGTCGATGATCAGCAGTTCGAAGTCCGATTCCGTTTGGGCGAGGACGGAATCGACGGCCCGGCGGATCGTCGAGGCGGCGTTGCGGACGGGCAGGATGACGCTGACGCGCGGGATTCCGTCAGTCTCGCAAAGGAGGGACGATCAGAGCAGGCCCTGGATGACCGGTTCCGTTTCTTCCTTGCTCCGGCAGGGAGCGCTCCTGCGCCTAGGTTTCGGTCGGGATTCCGAGGGCGAGTTTCAGGGACTTGAGGCCCGGGAGCATGCTTTCCCAATAGGAGACGCAGGGGGGCGGATTGCGCTCGAAACGAAAGCGAGCGACTCCTTCGCTCCGCAACCAATCGTCATCTTGCACCCATGGGACCTTCTCATGTCTGACTACGGGGAACGGGAGAAGGTGGGGCCTGGGCGACACCTGGACGGCTTGCCGCCCGGCATAGAGATGCAGGACGGCCCCGTCCCAGCGGTAGGCGATATCGCCGCCCTCCGAGTCAAGCCGATAGAGTGCTCCCGCGTCTACCGAAGTGCAGCGATGAGGATCTGTCGTCAACGCGAACCTCTCTCCGCTGTATGCGACCCAGCCCCAGAGTTCGCGTCGAGCGAAGATCTGTGGTTGGTCGCGACCGAGATCGAGAGGAACGGTCGCAAAGTTGCTCTGCCACCTCCAAAACAGGTGTGTCGCGAGAACGTGAACTAGCAGGCTCAGTCCAAGCAAGAGGGTTCCGCAACTCGCTGCGGAGACCCCAAGAGTTCGGAGTATGGAACGGCCTGTGACACCCATGGGCTCGTAGCGGCCGGACAGCAGCGACATGATTACTTTGCATCATAAAGTAATTTGATAGACCACTCGGACGCATGCGACTCAGCAGTGTTCGGGCGCCTAAAGGAGAGACTGGATGACCGGCTCTAGTTCTTCCATCGTCATGCGGCCGGGGTGGTAGAGGCGGACGATGCCTTCGCGGTCGACCACGACTAGGGTCGGGGTCGTGCTGACGCCGAAGTTGATGAAGTTTTGGTTGGCGAGCGGTTTGGGCATCCAGTCGGGGAGGCCGTGGCGCGTTTGCCAATCGCCTTCCATGTAGGCGATCTCTTCTTCCGCCGTTGCGTCTTTGCCGGCCACGACGTAGCCGTAGAGGCGGGTCGGGCCGATGATGACGAGGCCCTGGTCGGCGTATTTCTCGTGCAGTTGGAGCAGGATCGGCTTTTGGCGCTTGCAGTCGGCGCACCAGTGGGCCCAGAAGTGGAAGAGCGCGACTTTGCCTTCGGTCTCGATCGGCATCTCGGCGCCGATGAAGCGATCGATTGCGACCGCCGGCATTGGTTTGCCTTCGAGATCGATGAGCAGGAGGTTTTTCTGGATGCGAGTCTCGATCGAGGTACCTACGTAGCGCTTGCGCTGGGCTCGGAGGAACTCGACGGCGCCGCCGCGGTCGCCGATGGCGTCGAGCGTTTGGCCGATGACTTCGATGCCGGCGCCGAGGGCGGTGGCGACGTCTTCGGAGGAGTCGACGCCGTTTGCGCGGGCGAGCGCTTGGCCTCCTTCAAAGGCTTCGCGCCCGTACTTGTCGGCGAGTTCCCAATCGGAGTTGAAGACGCCGGCGCGGCCGACCCAAGAGACGGCGGCCAGGAAGGCGGCGTCTTGGGAGGGGTCTTGCGGGCGCGCAAGCTCGACGAGGTCGCGGGCGGAGGCGGCGCTTTCAGGCGTCCGCTTGAAGGCTAGGCGCTTGGTCTGCTTCACGAGATCGGCGGCCGAGGCGGGGCCGGCGAACGTCAGCGCGGAGACTGCAAGGGCGCACGACGTGACGAGTACGAAACGCATCATTCTTGTAGGTTCGGCGGAGGACACCCAGAAGTTTCGCGCGTTCTTGCGATCCGTGTACACTAATGCGACTCAGCGACCGGGCGTCCGGTCGGCCGACTTCCCTCAAATCGACCTATGTTTCCTGCTTTCGGTTGGACCGTCATCCTCTGCGCCGCGGGGTTCGCGCTCGCGCTGTTGATCTATGTGTGGGGCGTCGCGGACGCCTTTATGAATCGCGGCCTGGTGGGGCAGGCGAAGAAGATGTGGCTGGGGGCGCTGGTTGCACCGGCCCCGGTCGCCCTGTTCTTCCTGGCCACCAAGGAGTACCAGACGGCGGCAATCATCGGCAGCCTGGGACTACTTGGCTCGATCGCGTATTGGTTCGTGAGTCCGGGGGAAGCGAAGACGTTCCGCGGCTCATGGAACATCGCGGCGGCCTTCGTGACGTTCGGTATCTCTACCGGACTGCCGTACTACAACATCACGTTCTTCTTCGACTACTTCCGCGATGATCACGGCTGGGGAGACGATTTCATCACGCTCGGGGCGCCGATCGCCGTACTGTTGACCATCTGGGCGGGACCGATGATCGTGCCGAAGGTGAGTCCGAGGCTGCTGATCATTGTCGGTACAGGCCTCACTTTTCTGTCCTTTCAAGGCTTCGCGAACCTGAGCGGCAACAGCGACTTCGAGTACTACGCCTGCTGGTGCTTCTACATGCTGGGCTACTTCTTGTCCGGGCCGATCCCTCACCAGATCATCATCTCGAATTGGTACAAGGAGAAGCGCGGTCTAGCCATGGGCATGACCTATGTGGGTGTCGGCGTGATCGGCGCGACGGGCAACATTCTCAGCCCGACTCTGACGGCTGAGTTGGAGTACACGCAGGCTCTAAGCGTGATGGGTTGCCTGTTGCTGCTGGCCTGGCCGCTGGCCCTGCTGGTACTCAAGAACAAACCGGAGGACGTGGGCCAACTCGCGGACGGCGCCACGGCGGAGAGCGATGTCGCCGCGGTTGCGCCGGCCGAGCCGAAGTCCTTCGGATTCCTGATGAGCAAGTCCGCGTTCTGGTTCCTGTTGGTCGGTAGTGCGGCGTCGATCGGTTCGATTGCGGCGGTGAACTTCCTACTGAAGTTCGTACTCGAAGAACAGGGTTTCGTGGAGCAGTCTGCCCGCGACGCGGTATGGGCTAGTGCATCGTCGGTGTACCTCCTGTCGAGTATCGGGGGTCGGCTATTGGCCGGCTGGTTGGCGGACGTCTTTCCCCGCAAGTGGGTGATGTTGGTCACGTACGTGATCGTGGCGGTGTCCATCCCGCTACTCTTTCTCATCACCCCCGAAACGCCCCATTTCGTCTATCTGTTCGCGATCTGCTTCGGGTTCGCACTGGGCGCCGACTACATGCTGATCCCGCTGATGGCGGCTGACCAATTCGGATTGAAGAGCTTGGGGAAAGCGATGTCGGCGATCCTGCCCTCGGACACGATCTCTCAGTTCTGGTTCCCCAATATGGTGGCGCGGCTGGCGGGGATGTGGGCGAGCTACGGTCCCGCACTCTGGGCCGTGTTCGGCATGGCGGCCATCGGCGCGGCGGCGATCGGCATGTTGCCGAGGCATCACAAGCCGGTGGACGAGGATTAGCGACGGCGGACTAGGCCGTCTCGCCGCCGCAGCTTGATCCGGAGCCGGCCGTGCAGCCGTAGCAGTGGCGGCCAGTCACGATGCGGCGGGCAGCTAGGTCTCCAGCGACGAAGTCGCGAATGTGGCGCGGCGCACCGAAGCCGGTCGGCAGCTCTAGCATCTGATTGAAGTCGCAGTCGTAGAGTTGGCCGTCCCAACCGACCGACAGCGTCGTGCGGCACATGACGCCCTCGGCGGCGGCCGGATTGTAGGCGTTGATCAAGCGCGTCATGTAGCGCTCGTAGAGGCCGGCGCGGTCGAGGAACTCGAGGAACCGGCTGATGGGCATGTTGGTGATTGCGAAGAGCGAGTTGAAGACGACGCCGTAGCGGTCGAGCAGTTCGCGCTTGAAATCACGTTCGAGTTCGGCTTGGTCGGGCGGGAGGAAGGCGCCGGTGGGGTTGTAGACGAGGTTCAACTCGAGGCCCGTGCCTTCGTGGCCGTAGCCGAGGTCGTTGAGCAGGCGGAGAGCCTGGATCGACTTGTCGAAGATGCCGTCGCCGCGCTGTGCGTCGGTCTTCTCGGCTAAGAAGTAGGGCAGGCTGGCGATGACTTCGACTTGGTGATCAGCGAGGAAGCGGCCGAGGTCGCGCTGTCCGTTGATGAGCAGCACGGTCAGGTTGCAACGGTCCATGACGCGGCGCCCGAGAGCGCGCGACTCTTCGACCAGGTAGCGGAACTGCGGGTTGAGTTCCGGGGCGCCGCCGGTTAAGTCAACGCGGCTCGCTTCGGTCTGTCGGAGCGCCTGGATGCACAGCTCGGCCATCTCGCGGGTCATCATTTCCGTGCGATCGGGACCGGCGTCGACGTGGCAGTGCTTGCAGACTTGGTTGCAGAGCTTACCGACGTTGATCTGGAAGACGTCGATGCCGGTCGCGGCCAACGGGTAGATTCCCGAGGCCTTGAGCGACTCGTCGAAGACGGCCAGGGACGAGGCGGGATCGTTGAGGACGCGGAGCTGTTCTTCGGGCGAAGAGAGTCCGTGGGCTCGGGCGTGAAGGGATTGCGTCAATTCGGGAGACCTACATGCTCAACTTTTCGGCCACGTTGCGCATTTGGACGCCGTGGACGAGCGCCGCGCCGCCTTTGATCGCCGAGGCGACGTGTACGGCCTCGGTCATCTGATCGAGGTTTGAGCCCTTCTCCAGGCAGTCCTGAGTATAGGCGTCGATGCAGTAGGGGCACTGGACGGCGTGGGAGACGGCGAGCGCGATGAGCGCCTTCTCGCGTTTGCTGAGGGCGCCCTCGGCGAAGACGGCGCCGTACCACTCGGAGAACTTGGCCCAGAGTTCGGGCTGGTTCTTGCCCATCTCGGCGAAGCGTGGGAGGTCGTCGGCGTTGTAGTAGTGATCTTTGGGCGAGGGATCCATAGGCGCTCTAGTGTAGCGGCGGTCATAGGGCGTATTCGCGCAGCGGGCTGGAAAGGTCACGCGGGGGGTCGTGTGGGCGGGTTTTGTGGGCAGATTTTGCCGGAAGATGTGGTCGGGTAAGGCTGGTGTCGTTGACTAGGTACAGTCCACGTGCTGAGTCGTCGCCGTGGCGCGGACGTCTTGATGGGACAGTCCCCGCAAGTTGCCTCTGTGGGTGGGGCTTGCCGGAAGATGTGGGCTGGGGACGGTGTGCACGGGCAACAATAATTAACTAATGTGTTAAATTTAGTTGACCGGGGACGGGCCCCGCAGGTTGCCTTTGTGGGTGGGGCTCGAGGAGAACGAGGAGGGCTAGAAGATGCCGGAGATCGTTTCGGACGAGCAGTGGCTGGAAGCGCGTAGGGAGCTCTTGGCGAAGGAGAAGGCGTTTACGAAACAGCGCGACGAGTTGGCGCGGGCGAGGCGTGCGTTGCCTTGGCGCGAGGTCGCAAAGCCCTATCGGTTCGAGACTGAAGACGGCGTGAAGACGCTGGCGGAACTCTTTGGCGGGCGCGGGCAGTTGATCGTCTACCACTTTATGTTCGGGCCGGATTGGGACGAGGGTTGTCCGTCGTGCTCGTTGCTGTCGGACCACGCGGATCCGGCCGTGGTGCATTTGGCGGCACGGGACGTCGCGTTCTGGGCCGTGTCGCGAGCGCCGCTGGAGAAGCTGACGACGTTCCGCGAGAGGATGGGCTGGTCGTTTCCTTGGGCGTCGTCGCACGAATCGGATTTCAACCTGGACTTTCGGGTATCGTTCCCGGGGCATGCGGATGCGGCGGCGCCGGTCGAGTACAACTACGGCTTGAATACGTTTCCGTCGGACGAGGGTCCGGGTGCGAGCGTGTTTCGGCTGGGCGAGGACGGCCGCGTGTTCCATACGTACTCGACCTACGCGCGGGGTTTGGATCTGTTGATCGGAGCGTACAACTGGCTGGACCTGACGCCGAAGGGGCGCGACGAAGATGAGCTGCCGTTCACCATGGCCTGGGTCCGTCATCACGATCGTTACGAGCCCAAGGCCAAGTTGGTGACGCTGGGCGAGTAGAGTTTTGAGTCGAGTTTTTCTGTGGTCGCGCGGCGTGACTGAAGTACACTGTTCGCGTAATGCGACGAATCTTTCTTCCCCTCTTCATCGCCTTGGTTGCGCTGACGGCTTCCGCTCAAGACAAGAAGCGGATCGCGGTGTTGGACTTTGAATACGGCACCGTTCAGTCGGGCGCGGCGGCGATCTTCGGTACCAACGTCGACGTTGGTACCGGCATTCGCGACCTGATGGTGGAGCGCTTTGTTCAGCGCGGAACGTTCTCGGTGATCGAGCGGGCGGCGCTCGATAAGGTACTCAAAGAACAGAACTTCTCGAACTCCGACCGGGCGAATCCGGCCTCTGCGGCGCAGCTCGGAAAGCTGCTGGGCGTGGACGCGATCGTGATCGGCTCAATCACGCAGTTCGGCCGTGACGACCAGTCGCGCAAAGTGAGCGGCGGCGGTTTCGGCGGCATTGGGCGCAAGTACGGACTGGGCGGCGTGAAGACGAGCAAGGCGCAGGCGGTGGTCGCGATTACGGCCCGAATGGTGGACACCGATACGGCGGAAATTCTCGGCGTGGCGACGGGTCGCGGCGAGTCGAAGAGGTCGGGGACGTCGCTCTATGGCTCCGGTCGGGCCTCGGGCGCGGGCGGCCTGGGCGGGGTCGACATGACGTCGTCGAATTTCGGCGCGACGCTAATCGGCGAGGCCGTCAACGGCGCGGTGAACCCGATTGTCGAGGAGCTTGAGACCTATCAAGACCGGATCGACTCGAGCCGACCGGCGGTGAGCGGGTTGGTGGCGGACTACGCCGACGGCATCCTGATCCTGAACGTCGGAACGGCGGCGGGCGTGCGCGTCGGCGACCAACTGGCGATCAAGCGCGTGGTGCGCGAGGTCAAGGATCCGGCGACGGGCAAAGTGCTGCGCCGCATCGAGAACACGCTGGGGACGGCGACGGTCACCGAGGCCGACGAGGGTTCGTCGGTGGCGAGTTTTTCGGGCGACGGCACGCCGGAGGTAGGGGATACGGTCTCCACCGTCGCTTCCCAGTAGTAGGGAGGCAAGATGGTGCGAAGTTTCATCGTTGGTCTGGTTCTTTTGGTCGGGGGCGCCGCGCATTCGCAGGCGCTGGAGCGGGTGGCGCTCGTCATCGGCAACAGCAGCTACCGACACGTGCCGCCGCTCAAGAATCCGGTGAACGATGCGGCCGATCTATCGGCGAAGTTGCGCGAGCTTGGTTTTCGTGTGACGTACGTGGTCGACGCGGATCAGCAGTCGATGGAGCGCGCGGTGGACGCGTTCGTCTCGAAGCTGGACGAGGATTCGGCGGCGTTCTTCCACTTCTCCGGGCACGGTCTGCAGGTCGAGCAGGAGAATTTTCTGGTGCCTGTGGACTTCAAGCTGACGGATGCGGCGAGCGTGCGCTACGACGCTCTGTCGGCCTCGAAGTTGCATGACCGGATGGCGGCGACGGGATCGCAGCTCAACATCTTGGTGCTGGACGCCTGCCGGAACGGCGGGTTCGGGCTATCGCGGTCGTCGGGCGCCGGACTGGCGTCGATGAACGCGGCGCGGGGGAGCTTTATCGCCTTCGCGACGGCGCCGGGAAGGACGGCGGCCGATAATCCGAACGGGCGCAACGGCCTGTTTACGGGGTATCTGCTGGAGGCGCTTTCGACGCCCGGGCTGTCGCTCGACGAGGTGTTCAACGAGGTCCGCGCGGACACCTATGCGGCGTCGGAGGAAGAGCAACTGCCGTGGTCGAGTTCGTCGGTGATCGGGCAGTTCTTCTTCCTGCCGGGCGAGCGGGATCTGGTCTATGAGAAGGTGCAGAACGCGCCGAAGCCGGCGGCGGTCGCCGACCCGGTGGGCAGCCGGCAGGCTGAAGCGAGACCGCGTCCGGCGCCGACGGCTTCGACGGCGGAGCTGGACGAGAGGCTGACGATGGTCGCGGCGCGCGCCGGGGCCGTCAAGCAGAGCCTTGAGGAGCTGAAGACGTCGCAGCGACAAGACGGGCTCGGGTTGCGCGGCGACATGAGCGCGGCCGAACGCCGGATGACCTACACGCTCGGACAAGCCGAGAAGCTGCTGGGCGACGGGGATCTGATCGGCGCGAAGCGGAATCTGGATCTGGCCGAGCGAGCGCTCGAACAGCTTGAGAAGTTCCTGGGGATGTAGCCCTTAGACGAAGACGTACTCGCCGGGGATCGGCCGCGGGGGGACTTCGAACGAATCGCTCAAAGTCGGGTCGGCAGGCATCAGATCCTGCTTGGAGTTCATGACCATGTCCCAGGTGATCTCGAGGCCGGAGTAGGCGGCTTCGCGGCCCATGATGGCGGTCATGGTGGATTCGGCGATGGCCATGGCGCGGTTCTCGTAGGGGCCCGTGCCGAGGATCGAGTTGACCATGTCGATGTGTTCTTGGACGTAGGGGTTGACGCCGCGGACGCCCATGTCGCGACAGTTGGAGCGGCCCTCGGTTCCGATGACGAGTTCGGAGACGCGGCGGACGCCGTTGGGCTCGCGCGAGTTGGGGTACTGGCGGCAGTGGCTGGTCATGCGCACGCCGCTGGGGTAGACGAAGTCCGTGTTGCAGTGGTCGTAGATGTTGCCGTGGAGGCGGTCTTCCGGGCGCCAGACGGCTCCGCCCGAGGCGACGGCCGAATCCGGGTGGCCGCCCATGACCCAGTTGATCACGTCGATGTTGTGCAGGTGCTGCTCGACGATCTGATCGCCGCAGATCCAGACGTGCTGGTACCAGGCGCGCTGCTGCCACTCGATGGTTCCGGCGTCGGTCTTCTCCATGAAGTCCTCGCCTTTGGTGACGGGGCCGGAGATCCAGTTGGCGTAGGTCGCGAGAATTTCGCCGATCTCGCCGTTCTTGATGCGGTCGACGGTCTCGACGTACTCTCGTTGCGAGCGCCGTTGGGCGCCGATCATGACGGTGAGATTTTTCTTCTCGGAGATCTTGGCGAGCCGCATGACCTTTTGGGCGCCGACGCAATCGGTGGCCAGAGGCTTCTCGGCGAAGATGTGTTTGCCGGCGTTGACGGCGTATTCAAAGTGCAGCGGGCGCCAGCCGGGAGGCGTGTGCAGCAGGACGATGTCGACGCCCGAGTCGATCACTTTCTTGTAGGCCTCGAATCCGACGAAGCGGTTTTCGGGCGCGACCTTGATGCGCTCGCGGACGTCGGGCGTGAACTCGTCGGAGTCGCGCAGTCGGCGTAGGGATTTTTCGAGCTGATCTTCGAAGAGGTCGGCCATGGCGACCAGTTCGACGTTGGCGTTGCCGGAGAGCATTTCGGCCACGCCGCGGGTGCCGCGACCGCCCGTGCCGACGATGCCAGCGGTGAGCTTCTCTTTGCCTTGTCCGCGCACCAATTCGGGTTTGATGATTTGGAAAGCGGCCGAAGCGGCGGCGGCTTTGCCGAGGAAGCGTCGGCGGGAAACGTCTGCGGTCTTGGACATGGCGGGCCTATTGTATAGGAGATGAAAGCGTTTGTGGCGGCGGCCTTGTTGAGCGTTCTGGCGCTTCCGGGCATGGGGGAAGCGCGCGTGAAGCAGGTGGAATTCGAGACGAGCGACGGCGGAACGGTGGTCGCCGATCGCTACGGCGACGGGGCCCACGCGGTGGTCTTGGCGCACGGGATGGTGTTCGACAAGGAGAGCTGGCGCGAGCAGGCCCTGGCGCTTGAGAAGGCGGGACTGCTGGTGTTGGCGATCGACTTTCGCGGGTACGGCGAGTCGCGTGCGGGCGATGGGGGCGCTGAGGCGAAGCATCTCGACGTGCTGGCCGCGGTTCGCTATCTGCATGAGCAAGGGGCTGAGCGCGTCTCGGTGGTTGGGGGAAGCATGGGCGGTCGGGCTTCGGCGCAGGCGTCGATCGAAGCGGCGCCGGGCGAGATCGATCGGCTGGTGCTGCTGGCGCACGGGCCGGTGGAGGAACCGGAGAAGATCCAGGGCGCGGCGCTGTTTGTGGTCGCAGAAGGCGAGGGCCTGGCGGAGGCGGTTCGGGCGCAGTACGCGGCCAAGCAGGGCGAGAAGAAGTTGGCGGTGCTGCCGGGCTCGGCGCACGCGCAGCATCTGTTCAAGACCGAGCTGGCGGAGCGGGTGTTGGGAGAGATTCGGGACTGGCTGCTCGCCGATTGAGCCGGGCGTCTACAATACCCGCATGGCTGAACTGGTCCACACCTCTAAGATCCGGCTGATGCAAGACAAGCCGCCCGAGCGGCGCGCATACGTCGAGGGGTTCGACGAACCGATCACCTTCGGCGTGCACGGCGGCATCAAGCATTTTTACGGCATGGAGCCGGAACGCGATCTGCCCGCGACGCTCGACCATATGGTCGCCGCGGTCGGGGGTTGACTGACCGGCACTCTGTCAGGGGCCCTGGCAGTTCGTAAAATTCCTCCGCACCCGGACAAGGTCTGGAGCGAGGTCGAAGGCGATATCGAAAACGTCGACGGGGTGATTCGGATCACGAAGATCCGGGTGCACTACCACCTGAAGATTCCGAAGGGGACGCGCGAGGCGGCTGATCGGGCGCTGGCGACGCACAAGGTGAAGTGTCCGGCGGCGATGAGCGTCGAGGGCGCGATCGACATCTCGTTGAGTCACGAGATTGAAGAGGAGTAAGCCCGCCGTCGGTCTATCCGTCGTCCGCTGACCGGAAGAGGTTCGCCAGTGCGGCGACGCATTTCTCGAAGGCCGTGAGGTCGGTGAAGCGGGTTTCGGGCGGGGTGGCTTGGGCGAAGATCTCGAAGCCGGAGGCGAGGACGGCGCCGTCGAGCATGAGGTTGTCGGTCATCGAGAAGTCTTCGAGCGACATGTCTTCGTCGTCGATCCAGCGGTCGTCCTGTTGGCGGGCGCCGGTGGCGGCGATGGAGCGGTGGAGGAACAGTTCGGCGACGTTGGTGTAGCCGAGCACGGGAAGGCCGAGGGCGCGCGCGAAGCCCATCTCGAAGGCGGTTCCGACGTCCATGGAGGGGCCGCGGAAGGGGGTCATATTGGCGATGAGGGCGGCTGAATCGCGCATGAGCCGCTCGTTCATCTGGCTGATGTGGAGGCCGGATTTTTTGGGGGTGAGGTCGGTGAGGTCGAGCTTCTCGTCGAGCGGGAAGACGCCTTGGAGGCCGTGGCGGGCGCAGATCTCCTTCTTAGCGGCGCCGGCGGCGAGGGGGTCTGGGAGGAAGACTTCGGGGCCGGCTAGATAGATCTTATTCATGGCTTCGCGGGTACGAGGTCGATCAGCATCAGTTCGGGGCGACAGAGGAAGCGGAGGCGCGGCGCCTCGTGGCGTTCCATGCCGACGCCCCTCGAAACGGCTAAGGTGCGGTTGCCGGGGAGCGACGTGAAGCCGACCGCCCAGTCGCGCGGGACCGAGGTAAAGGTGATGGGAGGGCCGAAGAAGGGGATGCGGACTTGACCGCCGTGGACGTGTCCGGCGACGAGCAGGTCCGCGGCGATATCGCCCAAGGCGAAGTTGGGACTGTGGGCGACGACGATGTGGAAACCGGGCCGCGGTTCGACGACCGTATCGTCCTGAAACCCCTGCCATTCGTGGAGGCCGGTGACGGTCACCGGGCCTAGCGGAACGGTCTCGTTGTCGATGATCGTGTGTACGGGGAGCCCGGCGAAGATCGAAGGCCATTTGGGCGCATCGGTGTTGCCTTGGACCGCGACGACGCCGAGCGGGGCGCCGAAGTCGATCTCGTGGAGGAAGGCGTTGAACTGGTCGCGGAGTTCGTCCCAGGGGATTCGGGCGCCTTGAATGTAGTCGCCGGGCATGAGGATGAGGTCGGGCTTGGCGTCCATGACGGCGCGGAGGCTGTCGCGCTGGTATTGGGCGAAGTGGTCGGTTTGGAAGTCGGCGACGACGGCGATGCGCAGGGGCTGGTCGATCTTGTCGGTGACGATCTCGTGACGGGTGATCTCGAGCCAGTAGGGTTCGATCCAGAAGGCGTCGATGCCGACTAGGGCGATGAGGGCGACGCCGGCGAGCGATGCGGCGACGAGACGGGGGAGGGCTTGGCGGGCGATCCAGGCGGCGGCTAGGAGGTAGATGGGGCCGGCGCCGAAGACTCCGTAGGCGAGGAGGTGAAGGGCGCGAAAGACCTCAGGGCCTGGAGCGATGTACCGAGCGCCGACGATAGCCGCCACAGCCAGCACGGCGCCTAGGACGAGGAAACGGAGCCAACTCGGGCGGCGGGCGAGCAGCCAGGAGGATAGGGCTACCAGGGCCAGCATGCCCGCGGAGTAAGCGAGAATCGAATCACTGAGGGTCACGGGCGGCTTGCGCGTCGTGGAGGGCGGCCTTCCTCTTGCGCTCTGCCGATTCTACCCTCCAGATGTGGGACTCGATGAGCTGGACGTCGGCCGGGGTCGGTTCCGTCGGGGTCACGGTGATCGCAAGCGGTCCGCGAGTCGTGGGCGTGATCTCGACGGCCGCTTTCAGAAGATTGCCTTCGTCGTCCGATACGAGAGCCGTCGCCTGGTAAGAGCGCGTGACGAACGGGCGGAGTTCGAAGCGGCCGTCAGCCTCGGTGGGGCCCGCCTGGAGTTGAGTGCGACTGAGATTCGCGTCGATTCTTCGTAGGGCGACGACGCGGGCGCCTGCGACCGGAGATCCGTCGGGAAGGCGCACTACGCCGGAGATGCGTCGTTCCTTGAGTGCGGGCGGCAGAACCCATGGGCGGAGCTTGATCTCTCGGCCGTCGCGGACACGGAAGACCGCGGCGCGGGAGCGGTCGAGGACGCCGGGATAGTACGACCGGGGGTGAGGCCCGGCCGAGTCGCTTGGGTCGTTGACGCGCAACACGTAGTCGCCTCGCGGGATGTTCTTGAGCCGGTAGACGCCGTCGGCGGAGGTCGGTCTGCGGAGACGCTGATAGCGGCCTTCCGGGCCCGAAGTCGGCACGAGGGCCGGACGCAAGTCGGTCGGAAGGGTTTCGCCGGGCGCCGGACGGAACCGAACGAGAATCGATCCCTGGAGTCGACTGACGCCTACGCCGACGCTGAGGCAGCGGTTCGATTCCAAGTCGATCACTGCGGGAGTTCCCTCTCGAGTCATGACGGAGTAGCCGGGCCAAACCGCTTCGATTTGGTACCGGCCCGGCGCTAGGTTGAGGAATTCGAAGCGTCCCATGAAGTCGCTGGACGTGGTGAGGTAGCCGCTAGGTCCTTCCAGGCGGAGCGGTATCGGCCGGTGCTTCGGCCATGCGTCGGGAGGGTAGATGGTGGAGTCCGATACGTGACCGGTTAGGTATCTGGGCGGCTCGGGCAGTCCGTCCCTCCAAGCTCGCAGGAACCGGATAGAGGCCCGCGCCTCGCGCTCAGGGGCCGTCTGGGCGCAGATGGAGGTCTCCAACGCCCCGATCGTCGGATGGACCCAGGCGTCGACGAGATAGCGCTCGCCTTCCAGGAACTGGTAGCCGCAGTTGCCCGCGGTCGTCCCGACGAACACGGTCGTGCCGGCGTAGTCTCCGACGAACGACTCTTCGACGACGATCTCGGTTTTGATCGGCGAGAGGCGGTCGAGTTCCGTCGGGTTTCCGGCGTTGAGCGCCGACTGAAGCTCAGCGCGTTTCTCCGTCGGAATATGTTCGCCCCAGATGTGGAGGAACATCCGAGCCCGGCCGACGGCGTAGGCGGTATTTTGTCTACGGAGTTCTTCGTCGAGCCGGCTTGACCGCGTCAGCTTTTCGGTCGGAGTGGGCGACGGTGATGGGGGTACGTAGGTCTTGGCGAGGCGCTGATAGTCCTCGATGCTGCCTGGCGTCACTCGGACGACACGGCCGACGAAGAGCGCGTGCTTGGCTGGATCGTAGTCGTCGAAATTGAGGTTGCAGAGAGGCGCGTAGGAGGCGCAGGTACACGCCGTCGCCACGGACCCGAACACCAAGAACGCCGACGCCTTGCACCACATGACCGCCTCCGTAGCCAGAGACTCCGCGGCGGCCCGGAAGGTTCACGCCAGAGGAAAGAGCGTGGCTAGGATGGCCGTCGCGATACCGCCTGCGATGCCCATGACGGTCAGCAGCATCGACCAGGTTTGGAGGGTTTCGGTTTCCGTGAGGCCGGACATTTTGGAGAAGACCCAGAAGCCGGAGTCGTTCATCCAGGAGCCGAGTTTGGCGCCGGAGCCGATCATGCACGCCAGGTAGACCGGGTGGAACGGCAGGTCCCCGGCCGCGGCCATCGGGGCGAGGATCGAGCTTGCGGTGATCATCGAGACCGTTCCCGAGCCTTGGGCGAGTTTCAGCAACCCGGGCAGGATGAAGGCCAGGCCGAGTGCGGGGAGGCCGAGCGATTCCGAGGCGGCGGTCATCTCGTCGCCGATGCCGGCCTTGAGCAGCATCCCGCCGAACGAGCCGCCGGCGGCCGTGATGAGGATGATCAGGCCGGCCGAGCCGAGCGCGCGCTCCACCGACGGTCCGGCCTCGGCCAGCGTCGTCCCCTTTTGCTTGAGCAGCGTGCTCAGGGCCAGTGCCATCGAAGCCAGCAGAGCGAAGTTGGGGTTGCCGAAGAAGTTGGCGAGTTCCGCCGTCGTGCCGCCGATCTCCATGGCCGCCACGACGGTCTTGGACGAGATTAGGACGACCGGCAGCAGGACGGGCAAGAGCGATTCGACGAGGCCGGGGAGTTGCGCTTCATCGAGCTGCGCGGCGGCTTCGAGCTGTTCGACGGTGACGCCGGGGGCGTCGCGCAGGGGGATGTTGAGTTGGCGGTCGCGTAGGAACGAGAAGGCCAATCCGGCGAGCGCGGTCGGGATGCTGACGGCGATCCCGACCAGGATCATAACGCCGATATCGACGCCCAGGAATTCGGCCATCGCCAAAGGGCCGGGCGTCGGGGGGACGAGGGCGTGGGTGGCGGTAGCGCCGGACGCGATCGCCATCAGGTAGAGGACGTAGTTCTTTCCGGTGCGGACGCGGGTGGCGCGGGCGATGGGCGCGAGCAGGTAGAAGACGGTGTCGAAGAAGACCGGAATCGAGAGCACGTAGCCGCCTGAGAGGATCGAGAAGGCGGGGTTCTTGCGACCCATCAAGCGTTCGAGCGAGCGGACGATCTTGTCCGCCGCGCCCGATTCCATGAGGCTCTGCCCGACGACGGCGGCCATCGCGATGACGATGCCGATGCCTCCGCAGACGCGGGCGAAGGAGGCGAGCAGTTCCGGCATGACGTCGCCGAGAGCGATCTTGGGCGAGAGGACGCCGACGGTGATGGCGGCGGTGATCAGCGCGCCGAACGCGTTGAGGCGCACGCGGATGATCAGCAGGAGGACGACCGCGACGGCGACGGCCAGGATCCAGAGCGGGTGCATCTTGGTCGCGACAGGGTAGCACTCGGCGGCCGGGCAACGCGCTACCTTGAAGGGATGCAGCGGATTCCCGTCCAAGCCGCCTCCGCTTCCTATGAGGTGATCGTGGGCGCGGGCTTGCTGCGGTCGGCGGCGGAGTCGATCGGGCCGATCGCCGAGGGTCGACGGCTGTTTGTGGTGGTCGACCAGAACGTGGTCCCGCACCATGGTCAGGCGCTCGAGGCGGCGCTCGAAGGCTTCGACGTGACCATGCTGCCGGTGGAGTTGGGCGAGCGGCGGAAGCGGTTGTCGACGGTCGAGGATCTCACCCAGCGCATGCACGAGGCCGGCGCCGATCGCTCGGCGGTGGTCGTCGCTTTCGGCGGCGGGGTGGCGGGCGACGTGGGCGGCTTTGTCGCCGCGTCGTACATGCGCGGCGTCGACGTGATCCAGATCCCTACGACGCTGCTTTCGCAGGTGGACGCCTCAGTCGGCGGGAAGACAGGCGTCAATCTAGCGACGGGAAAGAACCTGGTCGGCGCCTTCCACCAGCCGCGCCTGGTGCTGATGGATCCGTCGCTGGTGCGCAGCTTGCCGGACCGCGAGTATCGCGCCGGACTCTATGAGGTAATCAAGCACGGCATCATCCGCGACGCTGCGCTGCTGGCCTTTATGGCGACGCACCGGGAGGCGGCGCTCGCGCGCGATCCCGACGCCCTGGAACGCATGGTCGCCGACTCGGTGCGCATCAAAGCCGCGGTAGTGGCCGACGACGAGCGAGAAGGCGGGCTGCGGCGCATTCTCAACTACGGCCACACTTTGGGACACGCGCTCGAAGCCGAGACGGAGTACTCGCGGCTGCTGCATGGAGAGGCCGTCGGCTGGGGCATGGTCGCGGCGGGGCGGCTTTCGGAGTCGCTCGACCTGTTGCATCCCGACGACCGCGCGTCGATTGAAGAGTTGATCTTGAGCTACGGCGCGATCCCCTCGCTGGCTGACCTACGCGCCGCGCCGATCGCCGCGCGCGTCGCCGGAGACAAGAAGACGATCGGCGGAACGACCAACTTCATCCTCGCAGAGCGGCCGGGCGCGGTGAGGATCGTGCAGAATCCGCCGCATGAGTCCGTGGTCGCGGCCACGCACGACGCGCTGGCGGCGTATGAGGCGCTGGCGGGAGCGACGACGGGTGCCTAGCGCCGGAGCGAGTCCGATCGGGGTCGCCCCGGGCGACGAGGCCGAGGCGTCGCGGAATATCCGCGGCATGTTCGGGCGCGTCGCTCCGCGATACGACCTGCTGAACCGTCTGCTCTCGGGCGGGGTCGACGTTTGGTGGCGGAAGAAGTTGGCCGCCGCGGTGCGAGACAAGCTGGCCGATCCCGATGCGCGCATTTTCGACCTGTGTTGCGGGACTGGAGACGTCGCCCTGGGGCTATCTCGCGAGAGGACCCGGCTCGCGGGCGAGCAGGCTCGACCAGTCCTCGCCAGCGATTTCTGTCGCCCGATGCTGCTCGGCGCCCGCCCGAAGCTCGGCGTGGAAGCGGGACTTCTCGAAGCCGACGCGATGCGCTTCCCCGTGCCGGACGGATCAGTCGATCTGGTGACGATGGCCTTCGGGTTCCGCAATCTGGCGAACTACCAAGGCGGGCTGGAGGAGATGTATCGCCTGCTGGCGCCGGGCGGCGTGCTGGCGATCTTAGAGTGTTCGCAGCCGACGAATCCGATTTGGGGTCCGGCTTTCGATTGGTATTTTCGGAACGTGTTGCCGCGCATCGGCAACGCGCTTTCCGGCGCGGGCGACGCGTACTCCTATCTGCAGCACTCGGTCGCGCGGTTCTTGTCGCCCGAAGAGCTGGCGGATGCGATGCGCCAGGCGGGATTCGCCGAGGCGCGTTTCGATCGACTGACCGGCGGGATCGCTTGTCTGCACGTCGCGCGGAAGTAACGGGCGCGCCGCCGGCGCGTCAGATGATTGAGGAAACGAAATGTCGCAGGACGGGCCCAAAGGGGATTGGACGATTGTCGTCGGCGTGGCGCTGAAGGTCGCGCTGGGCCTTTCGCTGCTCTACGTGGGCGGAGTCTTCCTCCAGCGGCATTGGCAAAAGACGGCGATCCCGGAGAAGGCGCCGGAGAAGGTCTTCCAAGAGGACCTATACGTCCACGTACCCAAGTCGCACATCGGAAGTCCGTCGTCGGCCAAGCGCAGGCTCCCGGGAATGGATCTCTGGGTGCAGCAAGGCTACCGGTGGGCCTATCAGCCCGGCGACAAGCTGTTCCGGCCGATCGAGAAAGTGACGCCTACGCGGGTCTTCGAGAGCGGCGGGCAGACCCACATCGCATTCGAGAGAGAAGGCCGCGAGCATACGTTCGCCGTCTCGGGCGGAGGACGTTTCTTCATCGACGACGTCTTCTACATCCGCGACCCGCGCGAACTCTACGATCACTGGCCCGAAGAAGACTGGGCCAAGATCGAGGCCCAAGAGATCGAGCTGGGCATGAGCGAGTTTCAGGTGACCTTCGCGCTGGGATTCGGCGAACTCGTCAACCAGTCGCGAGACGGCAACGTCAGGACGCTGGAGTTCACCGAGTGCGTGGTCGACGGATGCGATCCGGTCCGGGTGACGTTCCGGGACCTGGAAGCCGCCAAGATTGAGCCGATCGAGCCGGAAGCCGGCAGCTAGGCGACGGCTTGCAGCGGCCGAGCCTGCATCACCGTCTCGATTTCGACGGAATAGAGTTCGCCCTGCGGCCGGGATGAACGGACGACGCCCAGACAGCCGTAGTCTTGCGTCTCAATCAAGACCAGCGTCCCAGCGTCGACCGAAGCCGACGACGACACGGCAACACAGCCGGGCGTTTCGGAGGCGGCGAGCCGGACCTTGCGGATCCGTACCGCGCCGTCGGAGCTGAGTTGCTTGAGGGAAACTCGGCCGTCGCCGCCGTCATCCGTTTCAGGGCAATCGAGCGAGACCTCAATCCGGAGCGTGTCGCCTTCTTCCTGGCGGTCGACGAGTTTCGCGGCCAAAGGCCGCCCGCCTTGCGGCGTCACCCAGAGCGAGGCGTAGGGTTCGGGGCCTTGTTCGGCGGAAAGACGTCCGCGGCCGCCGGAAAACTCGACCAAAGAACGGCGACGGGGCTCGCCGTCGGCGATCCAGTCCAGCCGGGCCAAGCCGTCCAGCAGCGGTACCGGGGCCGCCTGCGGCTCGGCCGGGGCCGCGGCTTTGGGGGTCTTCTCGCGCCCGATCTTCCAGAAGGATCCCGACTTGGAGGCTTTCTCAGGCTTCTTAGGCGCCTCGGCCGTCGCCGCGGCTCCGTCGGGCTGTCCTCCCCAGCGGAGTAGGTTCGAGAGTTTCATCGGTCCGCCTACACTATCGGCCGTCCAGCGAAAAACCCACAATAAGGCGGACGCATTAGGCTGGAGACGGAATCGGATTTAGCTTCTCGGCAGGGGGCCATGAGGCGGCGAGAGATGATCAGTCGAAAGCGCCTAGTCGAGCAGCTTCAACGGCTTGGGGTCCAGCGCGGAGCCGTCCTGCTGGTACACGCCTCGTTCCGAGCGATTCGTCCCGTGGAAGGCGGGCCGGCGGGACTCATCGAGGCTTTGCTGCAGGCGATCGGCCCCGAGGGGACGCTGACGATGCCCACGTGGCCGGGAGGCGACGACGCGCCGTATCGTGCGGACTCGCCCGCCGACGTTGACCTAGGCGTCACGGCGGAGCTCTTTCGGCGTCGGCCGAACGCGCTGCGCAGCGGTCACAGCGAGGCCTTCTCCGCCGAGGGCCCGGCGGCGGCCGAGGTCGTGGGCGATCCGTTGCCGATCCCGCCGCATATCCCAGAGAGCCCCGTCGGGCGAGTCCGCGATCTCGACGGGCAGATCCTCTTACTAGGCGTCGGTCACGAGCGCAACACGACGCTCCATCTGGCTGAAGTGCTGGCCGGCGTGCGCTACGGCGTCCCGGCGCATTGCACGGTCATACGGGACGGCAAGCCGGTTCGGATCGACTATATCGAGAACGACCACTGCTGCCGACGTTTCGCCTTGGCCGATGAGTGGCTACGGGGCCTCGGGCTCCAGCGAGAGGGGACCGTCGGTCACGCCGAGGCCCGTCTGATGCGCTCGCGGGACTTGGTGGAGACAGCCTGCGCGCGACTGGCCGAGGATCCGACCGTGTTCCTGCATCCGCCCGAGGCGGGGTGCGCGGATTGCGACGAGGCGCGGATTCCCCTGGCGTAGACGGTCTGGTCGGACTACTCGGGTTCAAGCGTGGGAGTCAGGACTTGGCGGGCCCCGGCCACGACTTCGATGGTCGTCTTGTAGGGTTTGTATCCGTCGTAGCGCAGCTCGATCTCGTGCTTGCCGGGGACCAGCAGCAAGGTCTGGCCGATCTTGTTGATTTGGTCGGCGTATCCGATATGCCTGCCGTTGACGATGACGGCGGCGTTGAGCGCTTGGGCCGGATGAATCTTGACCTTGCCGAAGGGGCCGGTCGGTCGCTTTTCGTCCGAAGGTTCGAGCCGCTTGCGGATGACGGTCTTCTCGCCGGGCTCGATGGTGACCTTCTGTACGTAGTCCTGGTAGTAGACCATCGTGAAACGAATCTCATGCTCGCCGGGCGGCAGGAAGAGGTTCTCGCCGGGCCCGGAGAAGCGATCGGCATGACCGACATACTCGCCGTTGACCCAGACGCCCGCGTCGTCGGGTTTGACTTTCGTCTTGAGGACGCCGGGGTTCGCGGCGGAACCGACGGTCTTGTCGCCGGCGTGAACGGGTGCGCTGAGCAGGGCTGCGGCGGCGATGGCTAAGAGGACTCGCATAGGAATACCCGTCCGAGGAGCACATGGGGGGCCAAAGCGCCAAGGGTTTGGAGTCAACGAGTTAAGAGCGGGGCGAGCGAGGCCGGTGAGACAGATTTACCGGCTTGGTGATGCAGTGAGACGGTTTGTGCGCGGGCGGGATCAGAGTTCGGGGATCGGGGCGGACTCTTCGATGACCTTCTCTTCCCACGTCGCTACGCCGTCGACGTAGGTCAGGATGCGGGCGGCGCTGCCTTCGACCGGCATCTTGTCCTGCTTCGGCAGCCACTTGCGGTGCTCGGCGATCACGTCGGCGTACTGTTCAGCGGACTCAGGGGCAGCGATGAGATTGTTCCACTCGTTGGGGTCGGCTTCCATGTCATAGAGTTCCTCCGTGCCGTCGGCGTAGGTGATGTAGCGCCAGCGCTCGGATCGGACGCCGTGGTTGCCGTGGTTGTGGGTCGTGATCGCGGGTCGGTCGCGCGCAGCGTCCGGGTCGACGAGCTGAGGAGCGAGGCTGAGGCCTTCGAGTTCGTCTTTCGCGGGAAGACCGGCGAGTTCCACGAGCGTCGGGTAGATGTCGATCAGCTCCGCGGGTTTGGTCGTCTTGGAGCCTTGGACGACGCCCGGTCCGGCGAAGATCAGGGGCACGCGCGTCGAGCGATCCCACAACGTGTTCTTGCCGGTGATCAGCTTCTCGCCCAGGTGCCAGCCGTGGTCCGACCAGAGCACGACGACGGTATCGTCGGCGCGCCCGGAGGCCTCGAGCGCATCGAGCACTCGGCCGACCTGGCTGTCGACGAAGCTGATCGAGGCCAAGTACGAGCGGACGAGGTTCTTCCACTGGTTCTCTTCCTCGAGGTACTTGAGGCGCGGCTCGGGGAGGGTCCAGTGGAGGTACCAAGAGAACCGCGGGGTGTCGTCGCGGTCGTCGGGACGCATCGGCGGCAGCTCGGTGGTCTCTTCCGGGTAGAGGTCGAACCATTTCTGCGTGGCGTAGCAGGGGACGTGCGGGAGGAAGAAGCCGACGGAGAGGAAGAAGGGATCGTCGCTCTCGTCGGCGCCGAGTTCGGCCAGCTTGTCGACGGCCCAGGAGGCGACCTTCCAGTCGCCCTTCTCTTCGTCCTCGTGCGGGAAGACGCCCCAGTCCATCAGCGGATGATCGGCGGGCGTATCGACGAGCTTCTGCTCCGGTCGTGCGCCGACTCCGGCGGGAGGACCCAGCTCTTGGAATTCCGTGTCGCCGTCTTTGCGTCCGTAGCCGCCGTGGTAGATCTTGCCGGTCGAATAGGTTCGGTAGCCGTGGCTTTCGAGGTAGTTTGGGAGCGTGACGAGTTCGGCGAGGTCGGGAACTTCGCGGAACCAGGGACGGAGACCGTAGACGCCGGTGGTTCCGGGGCGCATGCCGGTCATCAAGGCCGTGCGGGACGGATTGCAGAGCGGAGACTGCGTGTGGGCGTTGAGGAACGTAGTCCCGCGCGCGGCCAGACGGTCCATGTGGGGAGTCTGGACTTGCGGGTGACCCTCAAGGGGCCCGACCCAGTCGTTCAAGTCGTCGATCGCGATGAAGAGGATGTTGGGCTTGTTGGCGGATTCGGACTGGGCGCTCCGCTCGGAAGGACCGGCGCAAGAGAGGAAGACCAGGAGGGGGAGTAGGGCGAGAGAACGCATGGCGACTCGCGGCAGGCTAGCACGGTTCGGAGGTTCTAGGTCCTAGGTTCTAGGTTTTAGGTGAAAGGGTGACCGGTATGAGTTCGAGACGAGAACCTCTTCCCTATCACCTATGACCTAGAACCTATCACCTCCCAGCGAGAACCTCCCAGCCAGAACCTATCCTAGGACCGTATGGATTCGAACCGGGCGGCGCTTGAGAGTTTGCGGGAGGAGTTGACGGCTTCGTTGGCCGAAGACGGCGATGCGGCGCCGGTGGAGCCGGATCGGGCGATCGGTCGGCTCACGCGGCAGGATGCGATGCAGGCGCAGCAGATGGCGCTCGAACTCCGCCGCCGGAATAGGCAGCGGCTCCAGATGATCGAACGAGCGTTGGAACGTCTGGAAGCAGGCGCGTACGGAGAGTGCACCCGCTGCGGGGCGCCCATCTCCGAGGCCCGGCTCAAGTTGAAACCCGAGACGCCGGTTTGCGTCGAATGTGCAGGGGGCGGACGCTAATCCCCCGAGTTGCCCGCGCATGCGGCCGGTATCGCGCGGACAGGTGGTGGATATCCACCGCTTTGGAGCGAAATCGGGGGTGGACGACCCGGATTTCGGGGCGTACACTACGGCCAGCAACGTGCAACTAGAGCCATCACGAGGGCGATCATGAAATTACGCGGATTGCACATTCTCTTGCTCGGACTGATCTGCGCGGCAGCCGCTTGGGCTCAGCCGGCTCGTTCGCGGGCTTCGGCGCCTAGAGCATCGGCCCCGGCGCCTCGGGCTTCGGCTCCGGTTGCGACTTCGTCCGGCGGCGGTTCCTACAGCAGCAATACGACGCCGATGCGCTCGCGCAGCTACGGCGGCTTCGGACGCGGCATGAGCATGCCGACGGCGCCGACCGCTCCTCCGACGACCCGCATCGAGCCCGCGACGGGCGGCGGCGGCGTGAACGCGCCGGTGCGTGTGGACCGCTTTTGTCCGACGGGCGTCAGCACGATGGGCTACGTCAGCCTGAACCAGAACTTCTTCTTCAATCAGTCCTGGCTGTACGGCGCGAACCAGTTCTGCCGGCTGGGCTTCTTCGCCCCCGGCTTTATGCCGTACTACGTGCCGATCACGAGTCGCTACATGCTGATGCCGTCGCGGATTCAGTTGACCTCGTCGGAGAATGTGCGGCTGGACCCGGTGAGCGTCACTTCCTACACGGCGCCGAAAGAGGCGCGCAAGGCCTTTGAGAAGGGCGTCAAGCGGCTGTTCGGCGCTCAGAAGGACACGGCCGGCGCGAAAGAGGCCCTGCTCGAGGCGGTGGAGCTGCACCCGAAGTACGCCGAGGCTTGGACGATGCTGGGCCACGTTTATCTCAGGCTGCAAAACCGTCAGCAGGCGGAGTACGCCTTCGAGCGATCGATTGAAGCCGACCCGCAATACGGGGCGCCCTATGCGCCGCTGTCGCGGATGCTGGTCAAGCAAGGAAAGTGGGCGCGGGCGTTGGAAGTCGCTGACAAAGGCGTCTCGCTGAATCCGTCCGACAGCCAGCTCAAGTACGACCTGGTGACCTCGGCCTTCGCCGCCGACGACAAGGACACGGCCTACCGCTGGGCGCAGCAGCTCTATGAACAGGGCGACTCGGACTACTTCCCGGCGGTGATCTACGTGCTCGCGCACGAGGCTTGGGAGCAGGGCTTCCACGACCGGGCCGAGGGGTACTTCGCCGAGTATCTGAAGGGGCCGGGCGATCCGCGCTTGCGGACCGAGGCGCGCAAGGGATTGGCGGCCGTCCAGAAGGCGCAGGCCAAGGCATCGGCGACGGCTTCGGGCGCCGATGCGGTGGACCTAGTCGTCGGGCCCTGAAAACCGGCGATTCTGATCCGGTTCGTCCTGGCGGGCGGACGGATTCTCGACTCGTCCCGTATCGGGTTTCAGCCCGGCATCTCGTAATCTAGAGAGAATGATTTCTCGCCTTTTTCTCCTGGCGGGCGCGCTGCTGATCTGGGCGCCCGCCGGCCATGCCCAATCACTGCCCGACCCGCATGAATTCGCCGGTTTTGAGATCGGCTCGGACGGCAACTTACTGCGCTGGGAGCGGATCGTCGATTACTTCGATCGAGCCGCCGAAAGCAGCGACCGGGTGCTGGTTGAGCGGCTGGGGGAGACCAACAACGACAACCCGTTCTTGCTCGCGACGATCTCCGCGCCCGACAACCTGGAGCGGCTCGATGAGATCCAAGAGAACCAGCACCGAATCGCGCATCCGGAAGGGCTGACCGAGGACGAGATCGAACGGCTGGCTTGGGAATCGCCCGCCGTCGTTCTGATCACCTACAACATCCACGCGACGGAGATCGCGGCGTCGCAGTCGGGCGTGAAGTTGGTGCACGAGCTGGCGACGTCGGACTCGGCTTGGACCAAGCACGTGCTGGACAACGTCGTCTTCTTGCTGGTGCCGTCGTTCAATCCCGACGGGCAGATCATGGTCGTCGATTGGAACGACCGAGTGAAAGGCACGAAGCACGTTTGGGCTTCGTTGCCGTATCTCTATCACCCCTACGTCGGCCATGACAATAATCGCGACGCGTACATGATGACGCAGCCCGAGAGCCGCTACGTCAACAAGGTGCTGTTCCAGGAGTGGTTCCCGCAGGTCTACGTCGATCAGCATCAACAGGGCAACTCCGGCATGCGGGTGTTCGTGCCGCCGTTCAGGAATCCGATCAACCCGAACGTCGACCCGGCGGTGTGGGCGATGGCGGGACGGATCGGGTTTGGGATGTATCAGCGGCTGCACGACGACGGCTTTACCGGCGTCGGCTACGACCAGAAATATACGGCCTGGTGGCAGGGAGGATTCCTGCGCGGGGCCTGGTTCCACAACACGGTGGGGATGCTGACCGAGGTCGCCAGCGCCAATCTGGCCAGTCCGGTCTACCAGGAGAAGGCGGAGCTCGGGAAGCCGCCGCGCAACGCCAAGTCGCGCAACGATTGGTACGACGAGCGCGAAGCGGATCCCGACGCGCCCATGCCGCCGCCGCCCGACGTGATGCCGCGCTACGACTATCCGCGGCCTTGGCTCGGCGGCGAGTGGCGACTGAGCGACGTAGTCGAGGCGCAGCTCTCGATCACGCGGGCGACGCTCGAATCGGCGGCGAACGACCGTGTCCGGCTGATTCGCGCACAGATCCAGATGGGGCTCGACGCGATCGAGAAGGGCCGCACGGAGGCGCCTTGGGCGTACGTGTTTCGTCCGGATCAACACGACGCGGGCGCGCTCTACACCCTGCTGGAGGCGTTGCACTACGCCGGCGTGGAAGTACGCCGGGCGAACGGCGAGTTCGACATTGAAGGAGAGGCGTACCCGGAAGGGACGTACGTGATCCCCATGGCGCAACCGTTCCGCGCCTACGCCAAGGATCTGCTTGAGCCGCAAGAGCATCCCGATCCGGCAGCGATGCCGGCGGGCAAGATGGGCGACCAGCCCTACGACCTGACGGCGTGGAGTCTCCCGGTGCAGATGGGCGTCGAAGCGATCGCCGTCCCGGTGGAGTTCGCGGCGGATCTGACGAAGCTCGACGCGATCCCAAAACCCGAGACGCGTTTCACCGGAAAGGGACGAGACGGGTGGTTGATCTCGCCCGCGCCCAACCGCACGGCGACGGCGGTCAATCGGCTGCTGGAGGCCGAGGTCGAGGTGTCGCGTCTGGCGGAACCGATCGAGGCGCAGGGAGAGAGCTTGCCGGCTGGAGCCGTATGGATCGAAGACGCGTCGGAGAAAAAGCTTGCGCCGTTGCTCGAGGGGCTTGGATTGGAGGTCTTGGGCGCGGAAGAGGAGCCCGAAAGGCCTCGGCGGATTCGCGCGCCGCGGACCGCTCTCTACCGGCCGTGGACGGCGTCAATGGACGAGGGCTGGACGCGGTGGCTGCTGGAGCAGTACGAGTTTCCGTTCGCCGCGTTGCGTGACGACGAGGTGCGCGCCGGGGATCTGCGATCGAAGTACGACGTGATCCTGCTGCCGGGCGATCGATCGGATTCGCGTCTGGTGAAGGGGAACTATCGCGCGTCGACGCCGGAGGAGTATCGCGGCGGATTGGGCGAAGAGGGCCGTCGGGCGCTCAAGCGTTTCGTGGCCAAGGGCGGAACGCTGGTGACCTGGGGCGACGCGGTGGAGTTTGCGCTGACGACGTTCGAGTTGCCGCTGCGGGATTCGCTGGAACAGACGTCGACGGCCGAGTTTTCGAGTCCAGGATCGTTCTTGCGCATCCAGGTGGACCCGGACCACCCGGTCGCGCACGGGATGACGACGGACGCGACGGCGTTGTTCAAGAACGACGCGGCGCTCGAGCCGCTGCCGGGATTCTCGTACACGGACTTCACGACGATCGCTCGCTACCCGGCGGGCGACCTGCTCGAGAGCGGCTGGATTCGCGGCGAGGAACATCTCGCGCACCGAATCGCGGCGGCGGAGGCGAGCTACCGCGACGGACGGGTGGTGCTGATCGCATTTCGCCCGCAGTTCCGGGCGCAACCGCACGAGACGTTCAAGCTCGTGTTCAACGCGATCCACTCGGCCGGGGAAGAGCCGTTGCGCTAGAATCGGAACTGGTCCGCTAGAAGGGCGCGTAGCTCAGTTGGTTAGAGCGCCTGCTTCACACGCAGGAGGTCCCCAGTTCGAGTCTGGGCGTGCCCACCATTTCCATTCCGCAGGTTACGGTCAACCGCAAGGACTCTGCCCCGGATATCCTGAGAACGCTGGCGGCTCACTTGTCGTGGTCACTCCTGGCTGGCTCGTCAGAATGGCCGAGACATTGCTGGTTGCACGGCGATCCCGTTGCACGCAGCGCTGGAGGGGCCTCCAAACACCCCACACGTGGCATGATCACAGCGTGCGGCAGACGTCGAACAGCGCCGCCCCCGTCCCTACGAGAAAAGTACGCGATACGACCCTGCCTCTAGCCCTTATCCGGCAAAGCCTCCCACTCCTCCTTCGGGATCTCCCGCTCAGGATAAGCCACCTTCTCAAACGGCCAAGCCTCGGCCACCCATTTCTTCGTCCACTCGTACAACTCTTCGTCGAAACCGGCCGCGTACTCCTCCGCCGTCACCCACAACTTCACCGCGGCCTCATACCCTTCCTTCTTCGAGGGCCGCACATAGACGCACCCGCGCTCCTTCGTCTTCTCCGGATCGAGCACCGCGTACGGAAAGCTCTCCCGCGTCTCCCACTGCGCCTGCTCGTTCTCCATATCCTTCACAGCATCCTCCATCGTCAGCCCCTCTCGAGGCCAGTTCGTCGAGTGCGTGAACGTCTTCTGCAAGTGCTCGATCGAAGACATGTACGCCTTGTAGTCGAGCTCCGTCACCTTCGTGTCGAGCGGAACCAGAATGAAGCCGTCGCCTTCCACCAGCGTCGGCGGATCAAAATCCGCCGGAACCAGCCCGGCCTCTTCCGCCGCCGGAGCCGCAGCGGCCGCTTCTTCCGCGGCCGGTTCGGGCGTCGCGCACCCTGCCAACCACGCCGCCGCCGGAGCCGCCAAAAAGGTTCGTCGATCTATTCGCTGCATGTCGTGTTTCCTGCTTGGTCCGTAGCGCAAATCTTCCAACCCTCGCCCTCGGGCGCCGCCGCGCTCCAAAGGCTCTCTCCGTACCAGGTCATCGGCGTGCGCTCTTCGCCCAAGACCAGTTCGACGCTCTCGAAATCGAACGCCCGTACCGGCGCCTTGTTGTCGTGAATCCGCGCCCGCACCTTCCCGTCGTCCCCGGCCGCAACCAACGTCACCACCGGACCCGCCGTATCCGGCGCCAGCCCCTTGCCGAACAGAATCTGCTCCGCCTCATGGCCTTCAAACTCGCCCTGCGCCATCACCACGTCCAGACGCGCGTCGCCGTCCAAATCGGCCAACTGGATACACAGCGACCCCTTTGTCTCAGGCCCCACAAACACGTCCGCCGCGACCGTGAAGTGCGCTTCGCCGTCGTTGATCAGCAACCGGTCCGGCCCGCTCAATGAAGCCAACAGCACGTCCGCGTCGCCGTCCGAGTCGTAGTCCAGGTAGACCACCCGGTTATCGTCGAACCCAAGATTCTCTGAATCCGGCAGCGACTCCGCCGTCGCATGCACGAACCCGCCCGCGCCGTCGTTCAAGAAGACGTTCTCCTTGTGCGATCCGCGTTGGCCCTCAATCTGGCCGCCGTCGTTGATCGTCACCGTATCCACGTAGCCGTCGCCGTTGAGGTCCATCGGCTCGTACTCGTAGTTGTTGGTAAAGACGGGCATCGCCTCGGCGGCGTGCGTGTAGACGCCGGTCCCGTCGTTCATGTAGATCGTCCCGCCGTCGTCCAGCTTCGACGAGACCATCAGATCGAGGTCGTAGTCGTTGTCGACGTCGGCAAACTCCAAGTCCCAAGAAAATCGGATCTTCTTGTCCGGAATGGCGTCCCCGCCGGCGGCTGAAAACTTCCCCGCGCCGTCGTTCAGCCAAAGCACCACGACGCCGCCTTCGTTCTCCATCGGGTTGCCCGCGCCCCACGTCGCCAGGACAAGATCGAGATCGCCGTCCAAATCCGCGTCGCCGAACTCCGCATCGCCCAAACTCAGCGCGTGCTTCGGCAGATGCGTCGCCGAAACGTTCGTGAAGCCGCCCTTCCCGTCGCCCAACATCAACCGCGACGCCGTCTCATACGTCCCGCCAAAGAACACGTCGATGTCGCCGTCCGCATCCACGTCCGCCGCCTTAATCACACGGCACAGCATCGGCTCTTCGCCGAACACTTCCGCCGTCGCATCGACGAACGGCTTGCCCGGCCCCTGGTTCAGAAACACCTGGCTCTTCGTCGGCTCCCCTGGCTCGCGATACTTGCCGCCGTTCGCAAACAGCAGGTCGACGAGTCCGTCGCCGTTCAAATCGGCCAGCTCGACCTTGTTGCTCCAATCCGACGTCTCGCCGATCGTCTCCGCCGTGGCGTCGTGCCAAAGCGCCGTAGGCGTCTCCGGCGGAGCCTCCACCGTCGGCGCCGACTGCCCGGCGCACCCCCACATTCCGAGAGCGGCGGCGACAACGAGAGCTGACGAAACAGGAGCTGAAACGAGACGGTTATCCATGAGCACTCCAACAACCGCCGCCCGCGAGAGCGCGGCGACGCGAAGCCTGGCTAAAGAAGGAAAAGTCCCGGCGCGGCGTGGCGAGGACCGTGTCGACTGAGGGGCTTCAGGGCAGGGAAGCCGACGCGACGGGTGAGACCGCCGAAGGCGCCCGTAGCGCCCGCGATCTGGTCCCTATCTTCCCCGATCGCCGCCCGGAATTCAACGCGCCTTCTCGCGACGCACGATCGTCCACCCGGTAAAGCCGTACGTCAACGTAATCAACGGCGTCAGCAGATTCAGGAACGCGAACGGCGCATAGGCCAGCGTGCCGACCCCCAAAACCGTCGCCATATACGCTCCGCAAGTGTTCCAAGGAACCAGCGCCGAGGTCATCGTCGCCGAATCTTCCACCGCCCGCGACAGATTCTTCGCAGCCAGCCCGCGGTCGGCGAAAGCCTCCTTGTACATGCGCCCCGGCAGCACGACCGCCAAGTACTGGTCGCCGCCGAAGACGTTGAGCCCCAACCCGCTCGCGACGACCGCCGCAATCAGCGCTCCCGCCGACTTCGCCGTCTCCAACACCGCCTCCGTTAACCGCCCGAGCATCCCCGACGCTTCCATCACGCCGCCAAAACTGAACGCACACAAGATCAGCGCAATCGTGTCCATCATCGACGTCAGTCCGCCCCGCGAAAGCAACTCGTCGACCGCCGTCACGCCCGTCTCGCTCGCAAATCCGCCGTACAGCACCGCCAGCACCGAGGCGATCCCGTCCGGAGCGTTCTGCGGCTGAAAGATCAGCAACAACACCGACCCCGTCGCCGTACCCGCAATCAAGGCCGGCAACGGCGCCGTCTTGCGCGCAATCAGCAGCAGAACCACCGCCGGCGCCGTCAACAGCCAAGGCGAGAGATCGAACCCAGCCTCCAGCGTCGTGACCATCTCCACATACGCAGGCGCCGATTCCGAAACCGCCGCCGCCCCCAATCCCAGCCACAGGTACGCCGCGACGCTCACGCCGAGCGCCGGAGCCGTCGTCCACAGCATGTGCCGAATATGCTCGAACAGGTCCGCACCCGCCGCCCCCGAAGCCAAGTTCGTCGTATCGGACAACGGCGAAAGCTTGTCGCCAAAGTACGCGCCCGAGACGACCGCCCCGGCCGTCATCGCCGGGTCGACGCCCAACGCCTGCCCCACTCCGATCAGCGCCAGCCCGATCGTCGCCGCCGTCGACCAAGACGACCCCGTCGCCAGCGAAACCACCCCGCAGACCAGACACGCCGCCGCCAAAAAGTAGCTCGGCGCCAGGATCTTCAGTCCGTAGTAGATCAGCAGCGGAACGACGCCCGAGGCGATCCACGCCCCAATCAGCAGCCCGACCGCCATCAGGATCAAGATGGCCGGCAGCGCGTGCTTAATGCTCTCGATCAGCCCCGCTTCCACCTCGCGCCAAGGCTGCTTCAGCACCCACACCGCAGTCAGCGCGGCCACCGACGCGGCCGCGATCAACGGCACGTGTCCCGAAGCTTCGAGCACCGCAATCGCAACAAACAGCAACGCGACCAAAGCCACGGCCGGAATCAACGAGACGGCAAGAGACGGTCGAGCACGAGAAGACATCAACGAATGGGCCATCATAGCGCCCGCCGCCCACAAGCAGTCGGCGTTGCGCACGGTTTCACCGCCCGTATGCCCTAGCCCCCAAACGCAAAACGGGGCCCGGTTCCAAAGAACCGGACCCCGCTCAAACCTTACCGAGCAGCGAAGCTACTCGATGATGCGTCCGATAAATCCGGCCACGTCCAGGAACGCGACCAGCAACTCGTCAGCCGAATTAGCCGCTACGAAGCGCCCCTTCTTTTGCGAGTTGTCGTTGGCGTCCGCTGCCGATACGTTTGCGCAGCCGTCGCAGTTGGCGACCCGCTCCATTACGTCCGAGAGAATGGTCCCGTCGCCCTGGTAGCCGATCGTGTGGATGCGGGCCTTGATCCGTTGGTCTTGGCGGACGATCCGCGCCAAGTTGTCGACCACGTTGGCTGCGATCTTGCGACGGTTCGAGTTCCCCGGCAACGCTGGGGGACTGGCGAGCTTGAATCCGCCCATAGAGACTCCGTTGGGCGCCAGCGCCTGGCCCGTGGCGGTCAGCGGCGGGTACCAAGTCGTGCGAATGCCCTCGCGCCAGTTCCGGTTCCAGCCGTTGCATTCCGGCGTTGATAGCGGATCGTAGGGCGGATCGCGGGTCTCCATCGACCAGACCGTACTGCTGCTGTCGCCGTACACGCCGTTCACGTAGCGCTTGCTCCCACTGATCGTGGCCCCAGGGCAGTTTGCCCACGACACGACGTTGAACTGAACCGGAAAGTAGTTCGCGCGGCCGTCGGTGAAGAACACAAACTCATTGTTCTTGAGGTGCTTGATCGGGTCGTTCAGGTCGAGCATCGCCTGGTAGGCGTAGTAGAGACCGATCGCGTGGTTCGTCCAGGTCGAGCCGCTGATCGAGTTGATCTTGGTGTTGAGCGTAGTCTTGAACGGCTTCTGTGGGAAGTACTCCAAGCGGCCCGAACGAGAGAAGATCGACACTCCGACGTTGTCGTATTGCTCGGAGAACGAATTGACGAACGTATTCGCGGCGGTCTTGATTTCCGACAATACCGGAGTCACCGATCCCGAGTAGTCCAAAATCAACATGACGTTCCGATCCCGACGTGACGTGGTCGTCGTCGCGTTGACCGTCAGCGCAGTCTTGCCGAACATACGCGCAAAGAAAGTCGGAATATCGGCGGTGCCGGTCACCTGGACCTGAATTGCGCCGTTGACCGGCGTGAGTTGCGGCGTCACGATCGCCGGATTCTTCGCCAGGAGCAAGCCCGCCGGAAGATTGGCGTTGAACGTCCGAGTAGCGGCTACCTGCATCGGCCCAGTTCCTTGCGGAACGAATCGAATGGCGGCCATGGTCGCCGCATCGACCGCCGATACGAGTTTTGCCCGCACCATCATGGCGTAACCGATGTCGAAGGCCAGCGCCGACATACCGAAGAGGAACCCGATAAAGAGCGTCATCAAGACGATGGTTTGCCCTTTTTTTGAATCATTGAGTGGTCGCATGGTCGCTCGTCCTTTCCTCTCGAACCGTCTTTTGGATTAGTAGTAGATGACGCTCGTCAACGAACTGTCGCCGACGTAGGGGGCCCCGAAATTGAGGTCCGTTGCATCGTGGTAGACCTCGGTGATGTACATGCTCTCGCCGAGTGGAAGCGTCGCTAGTGCGCTCGGCGCCGTAATAACCGCCGACGCTTCGTTCTGGTAGTCCTTGACTTCGCCGTTCGGCGAAGGTTTGTCCGGGTTGGGCCAGATCGAAGATGCAGGGGTCGCGATAGCGCTCGATCGGAAAGAGCTCTTTCCGATCACGAACCGTTCTGCCACCACGAGGTTGCCGTCGTTCACCGATCCCGGGGGCGCTTGCACGACGCGCGAAAGATAGATCACTCCGCGCCCTCCGTCCTTCGTGATGCCGAGGTCCGCCGCCGCCAGGAGCAACAGATCCTTGTTCGCGTTGAGGTTGAAGTTCATTCCGCGCGAGAACATCGCCGCGCCGTTGCGGCTGAGCTGCAACACGGTCATGTAGCGGTCGAACCACATCCCGCCTGTAATGACGGTCAGCAGAGCGACGACAAGAACCGGGAGGCAGATGGCGAACTCCAAGATCGCGTTTCCGCGGTTGCCGAGCTTGGGTAAGAGTAGGCGCATGAATCGATAACTCCTCTAGAGCGCAGGCGCGACGGCGTAGGGTTCCAGACGTCCGACGCTCGCGGCGGAGACCTTTAGCGCATCCGGAACCCAAGAAATCACGGAAGAGATCAGCGTCGGAATCGGGTAGTCCGCGACTCGTACGACAACCGTGTTGCCGCCGCTGTTCGACCCAGAGCCGCTCACCTTGACCCCATCGGCGTCGTAGAACTCGATGGCCAGGTAGGTGTCTACGTTGTTGTCGTTGACCAGGCCCGCCGAACTGTCCTTGACGACTTTCTTGATTGAGGCAAGTTGTCCCATCCCCTGCTTGACGCTGCCGGTGATCGCATAACGATTGCCCGTGCGCACGGCGTGGTGAAGCGTCGTCTTATACCAGACCGCCAGCGTCAGCTGGCCGAAGCCCGTCACAATCGCCAGAAACAGCAGAAAGCTCAAGGCAAACTCGATCATCGACTGCCCGGAACGACGACCAAGTCGCCGCCCCCGAACACGACGGGGTAGCTGGTTCCCTTCCATCTCACTAGCAGTCTGCGGTCGGGCCAGGACGAAATAAACCGGGAGATTTCCTAGCTTGCCCCCCCACCAGAGCTATATGTCTGGTACTAAAGTTCTAGAAAATCAGCGAGTTGCAGCAAGCCTTATCTTGCGCCGAGCCGCGCCATACCGCGCGTTCCGTGCGAAAAAATACCCTAGACCGGAACCAAACCCGCGTACTTCACAATCATTTTCTTCAGGCCGTACGAATCGAACATCACGGTGACCTTTGCGTTCTCACCGTCCCCTTCCCGACGCACCACCTTGCCCAACCCGTACTTCTGGTGCCGCACCTTCTGCCCCGAAGGCAACTGCCCCGGAGGCGTCTTCGGCGCCGATTGGAACGGCCGCGACTTCGGCTTGCGCGGCGGATACGACCGGTTCGCCGCCGACCCCGCACGCGCCCGAGGGGCGCCCGCCCCTCCGCCGCCGCTCTTCTGCCCCCCTTTCTGGAAGAACTGCGCCACCGCATCAGCCGAATCGTACGTCTTGCCCGGGAACGGCTTCCGCGCCGTCCGCAACGTCCCCTCCGCCATCGCCCGTACCTGGCTGCGCTCGGACGCCAACTGCCAGTCGTCCCCCGCATGCGACGCGCCGTTGAACACCTCCGAGCCGCCCACCGTCCGGTCGTCGATCAAGTCCGCCGGTACTTCTTGCAGGAACCGCGAAGGCATCATCCAGTCCGGCGCCCCGCCGCCGTAACGCCTCCGCGTCCTCGCGCACGTCAAGATCAACTGCTTCTCCGCCCGCGTCATGCCCACGTAGCAAAGCCGCCGCTCTTCCTCAAGTGCGTTCGGATCTTCAATCGACCGGCTGTGCGGAAACAGCGTCTCCTCCATCCCGATCAGCGCCACCAACGGGAACTCCAATCCCTTCGCGTTGTGCAGCGTCATCAGCAGCACCTTGGCGTCCTCGTCGATCTTGTCCGAGTCCGATACCAACGCCGCCTGATCCAGAAAGTCCTGCACCGACTCTTCGCGCTCCGCCGCGTCCGCCGCCGCGTTCACCAGCTCGTTGATATTCTCCCGCCGACTCTCCGCCTCAACCGACGGATCGGTCTCGAGCATCCGCCGGTACCCCGTCTCTTCATAGACCCAATTCAGCGCGTCGCTCGGCGACGCCGTCGTCGCCTTCTCCTGGATCCTCTCCATCAAGTGTCGGAACTGCTTCAACGCCGTGTGCGCGCGCGTCGAAAACGACCGACTGTCCAGCAACTCGTTCAGCGCGCGCCACAGCGAGACCTTCTCCTTCGCCGCGTGCGCCTGCAACTGATCGACCGTCGTCCGCCCCACCCCGCGCGCCGGCACGTTGATAATCCGCAACAAGCTCGCCGCATCGTTCGGATTCACGCCCGCCTTCAGATACGCGATCAGGTCCTTCACCTCCGCGCGCTGATAAAAGCTCACCCCGCCGACGACCGTATACTTGCGCCCAAACCGCCGAAACGCCTCTTCCATCTGCCGCGACTGCGCGTTCGTCCGGTAGAGCACCGCCGCGTTCTGATCGGGAAAATCGCTCAAGTACTGCTCGACGAAGTCCGCCACAAACAGCGCCTCGGCCTCGGCGTCGTCGCCTTGGTAGAAGAGGATCTTCTCGCCCTCGGCGCCGTCCGTCCACAGCTTCTTACCCTTGCGCGCCTCGTTGTTGGCCACCACCTGCCCGGCCGCCTGCAAGATGCGCTGCGTCGAACGATAGTTCTGCTCCAACCGGATCGTCTTCGCATCCGGAAAGTCGCGCTCAAAGTCGAGGATGTTGCGGATCTCCGCCCCGCGCCACGAATAGATCGACTGGTCCTCGTCGCCCACCACGCAGACGTTGTCATGCTGCTCGGTCAGCAGCCGCAGCAAGTCGTACTGCGGTCGGTTCGTGTCCTGATACTCGTCCACCATCACGTAGCGGAACCGCCCGCCGACCCGATCGCGCGTTTCCTGCGAGTGCCGCAACAACCGCACGGCTTCGAGCAACAGATCGTCGAAGTCCAACGCGTTCGAACCCTGCAGCGCGTCCTGATACTTCTCGTAAACCGTCGCCAACTTCTGCCCTTGCGGCGACGACGATTGCCGATAGACGTCCTGCGGCGACTGCGCCTGATTCTTCGCTTGCGAGATGATCGACAGCGCCGCCCGCGGCTTCATGAACGACTTATCGTCCAGCCCCAAATCGCGAAACACCTGCTTGACCACCGAGATCTGATCCGAGTCGTCGTAGATATTGAAGCTGCGCGTAAACCCCGACCGAATCTCCGCCAGCGGCGCGCCGTGTTGCCGCAGCAGCCGCACGCAAAACGAGTGGAACGTCGAGACCAGCGGCAGCGCCGAAGGTGGTTGCCCCGTCGCCGCCAAAGCCGCCGCCACGCGATCACGCATCTCCCCGGCGGCCTTATTGGTAAAGGTCACGGCCAGCACGGCATGCGCCGGCACGCCCAAATCAGAGATCAGATGAGCGATGCGCGAAATGATCACGCGCGTCTTTCCACTGCCGGCCCCGGCCAGGATCAGGAGAGGTCCGTCGACATGCAGGACGGCTTCCTTTTGTTGAGGATTGAGACGATCGAGAAGAGACAAAGTACGTAGCCGACGGGCTCCAAACCCGGGAGCCGACCCCTCATGTTACCGAGGATCGCCGCCCCAAATCCCACGATCACTCCGCTCACGACAGCCAGACCAACCGCGGGTCGGATTGTGGCGCGGGCTTCAGCCCGCAGCGGGGCTTCAGCCCCGCCCTCCAGCGCGATTCGCGAAGCAAGAGCCCGCTGCTCGACCCGATAGGGAAGCCGCTTCTGAAGCGCCAACGTCGCCCCGCGCAGCGATACCCCCTGCGCCCCGTGCGTTACACTCATGACTCTTCTGCTAGGGGGTGGCGGATGCGGTTATTGTTTCTTGTTCTTCTCTCCATGGCGCCTTTCGGCGCCGCATTCGCCGCCGAGGCTCCTGAGAAAGCCCAGCCCGATCCTGCCGTCTCCACGTTTCCGGCGGGCATGGTCGCGTTCTTTGCCGGGCCGCGCTGTCCGCAAGGCTGGACGGATGCCCCGGACGCGGGCGGACGAGTCGTCGTCGGCGCGTCCGCGCCTGAGGAGTCCGGCACGACTGCCGGCGAAGCCTTCGTCCAGATGGAGGTTCCCAAGCACGCCCACGACTTTCGTGCTTCGGGCAGGCTGGACGGTCCCTCCATGCCGACTCGCGCGCTCTGCTGCTTCGTCCGTGATTGGGTCGTGCCTCAGGACGTGGCCGTCGAGGGAGCGACGACCGAGCAGGACTTCGGGCTCCCCTTCTTCGCGCTTCGCCTCTGCCGCCAGGAGGTCCGGCAGTGAGAGTATCGCCGACCGTCGCGCTGATGGCTCTGGCCTGCGTACACCCCGCGCTCGCGGCCGACCCCGCACCGATGGGCGCCGTCTCGTTCTTTGACGGCGCTTGCCCGGACGGCTGGCTCAGCTACTCCGCGGGCCAGGGGAGGGCGATCGTCGCGGCGGCGGACGGCGAACAGGGACGGGCGACGGGCTCGCCTTTGCTCGAAGGCGAATCGCCGCATCATGAGCACGAGGGAGACGTCGGCATCCGGATGACCGGATCGACGATTCGTCCCTTCGGCGACGATCCCACGTCGCGTCGTATCGCGAGTTCCGGGGTTACGCCGTTCGATACCATCGTCGAGGAGGCGCCGGCAGACGTACCCATCGTGCGGTTCAGTCCCTGCATCAAGACGGAGGCGCCGGCGGGCGCCGCGCCGCCCGGCATGGTGCTCTTTTTCGAGACTTCTGCATGTCCCGCCGCTTGGACTCCGCTCGACGAAGGGCAAGGCCGAGTCTTGACCGCCGCCGCGCCCGACGAACCCGTCGGCGCTTTCGGGGCCGTACGGCCGTTGGACGACGGCGAGGACCGCAAGCACGCGCACTCGATTCGTGGACCGGTGGACGTGGAGGTCGTGGAAGACACCGTCTGGTCGGGGTGCAACACCTGCTCGCACCGCTGGGCGCTAGATGGGACCTACGAGTACCGCGGTCAGGCGCTGCCGGCCTCGTCCGGATTGCCTTACCTGCAACTCCGCGCGTGCGCCAAGGACGCGCCCAGCGGTCCGCTGATTACGCGGATCACGCACGGCGCCGATTTCCAAGCGCGCCCCCTGGCCGTCGGTCAGCATGCGACCGTTTTCGGCTCGCAACTAGGGCCGCCGGAAGGGGCCGGGGCCGTTCTCCAGCCGGACGGCTCGTTGGCGCGCACCCTTGCGGGCGTCCAAGTGATCCTTGACGGCGTTCAAGCGCCGCTCTTCTTCGTGCGCGAGGACCAGATCAATTTCCAGGTCCCCTATGAACTCGCCGGTCGGTCTGCCGTTGAGGTCGTCGTGACGTGGAACGGAGAGCCGGGCGAACCGTTCCAGCTTGCCCTGCAAGAGGCCGCGCCGGCCTTGTTCGCATGGTCGGACGATCCAAGCCGGCTGATCGCCGTTCACGCCGACGGATCCGTCAATGGTCCGGACAACGCGGCTTCGGCCGACGACACGCTCGTACTCTACGCCTCGGGCGAAGGCCAAACCGTTCCCCCGGGGCGCACCGGCCGTCCTTCCGAAGCGCCCTTTCCGGTCCCGCTAGCTGAAGTCGAGATCCTCATTGGAGGAGAGGCCGCCGTCATCGACTACGCGGGAGCGGCTCCGGGGTTCGTCGGCCTCATGCAAATCAACGTCAGGATGACGGACGCCACGGGGCGTGCGCCCGTGATTCTGAAGGTCGGGGGAGTGGAGTCCGTCGCATCCGCCTCGCTCTACGGCGAGTAGCGTGCCGCGGGCGGGTTCGCCGCGCGCACCCTAATCGTCGGAAAACAAATTCCAAGCCCCGCAATCCGCGCACCGGTACCGCCCCCGCGAAATCTGATCCGCCGGCCGGCCCGCCCCGCAGCGAATACACACGTTGCGCCACTCCCCCTTCTCCGGCTCCGGCGACCCTCCGAAGTAGCAAGCCCAGCCATAGATCGCCAACCGCGTCCCCGCCGCCCGGTCGATCTTCCGCGCCAGCAGACTCCACCAGCGCACGCTCCATTCCCAGCCGCCCCCGAGCAGGTACAGCTTGCGTTGCACCCTTCCCGGCGAGTTCTTCCGGTTCAGAAACGACCACGACGCAAACAGCGTCCGCCCCCCGCGGTAAGCCAGCCCCGTCGCCTCCGACACCCGCCGATGAAACCCCCCGAGCGACGGAAACGGATTGACGTGCCCGCCCCCTCGGCCCAACCAGCGGTACAGCCGATCGCTCAGCGTCGTCGAGTCCGGCACCGCCGCATAGAGCGCTCCGTCCGGCTCAAGCGTCCGTGCGATCTCGCTGAGCGACTCCTCCAGCCGGTCAAAGTGTTCGAGCGAGTGGTTCGAGATCACCGCCGAGAAAGCGTCGTCGCGGAACGGCAGCGCCTCCGCCCGCCCTCGCACCAACAGCCCGCCCTTCCCCGAGCGCGGGTCCAAGTCCAGGCGCACGACCTTTGCATCCGTATCCGAAGCCGGAAAACTCCCGAACTGCGCACCGAGATCCAAGATGCGATCGCCCGCTCGCGCCGCCCGCAAGATCTCGTGCATCGGCCGCCCAGTGTAACGCCGCCAGTTGGATTCGGGTGCGCTCGGCGGCTACTCGCCCAGAAGATGTCCCATCTTCTCGCGCTTCGTCTTCAGGTACGACGCCGCCCGGTCGCCCGACGAAGGCTCGCACTGGATGCGCGCCTCCACCTCGATCCCGTCCGCCTCCAGAGCCTCGACCTTCGCCGGGTTGTTCGAGAGGAACCGTACCCGCGTCAGCCCCAAATCGCGCAGCACCGCCGTCGCCATCCGGTAATCGCGTAGGTCCGCCTCGAACCCCAGCGCCTCGTTCGCCTCGACCGTGTCCGCGCCTTGGTCCTGCAGCTCGTAGGCGCGCAGCTTGTTCAGGATGCCGATGCCGCGTCCTTCCTGCGGGTCGTAGATCAACACCCCACGCCCGTCGTCGGCGATCATGCGCATCGCCATCTCCAACTGCGGACCGCAGTCGCAACGTTCGCTGCCGAAGATCTCGCCCGTCAAGCACTGCGAGTGGATACGCACCAAAGGCGCCGGCCCGTCCGCGGCCAGATCGCCGATCTTCAGCACGACGATCTCCGACTCCCGCCCCTCGGCCCTTCCTCGGAAGCCCAGCACACGAAATTCCCCGTAGCGACAGGGAAGCGCCGCGTCGGCGACCCGTTCGACTTCAACAGCTCGGAGTTCGATGGACGAGCGCAGCGGGTTCACGACGGTTTCGGCGGAAGGGTCTGGCGTCGATCGGGCGATCGACGATGCGGACGGCGTTACCATCTCTGATTATAGGCCGTTGCGGCCGTCAGGCATCTCCACGTGGGCGCCGAGAACACCATCCTCGTTCAGCTTCTGGTCAAGATCGCCGTCATCGCCTCGATGGCGTCGATCGCCTTGCGCTGGTCCTTCGCCAAGCGGATGCTGCTGCGCGAACGCCGCACCCTGCGCCAACGCCTCGAACTCGGCGTCCTGTTCGGCGTCGTCTTCGCCTCCGGCTCGCTGGTCCGTCTCGTGCTGGGGTATGAGGCCGCCGAAGTCGGTCTCGAAGGCGCTCTCGTCTCCGGTCTCGTCGGGGGCTACGTCCCGGGCCTCGTCGCGGGCGGCATCATCTCCCTGCCGGCCGCCCTAGCGCCGGAGCACGAATGGCTCGCCGTCCCCCTTCTCGTCGGGATCGGCGCGCTCGGCGGACTCCTGCGCGATATGGCGCCCGGTCCGGAAGAGATCTGGCGCTTCACCCCGTTCTTCCCGTTCACCATCTCCGCTTGGGTCTTTCGCGTCCCCACCGCCGAGAGCGCCTTCCAGATGCTCCTGCTGTTCATCTCGATCGCGGTCGAGTTCTTGCGCACCAGTCTCGCTCACGCCTTCGAACATCGCGGCTGGCTCTTCGCGCCCTACGCCAAGGCCGACGACGCGAGCGTGCTCACCATCGTCCTCGTCTACCTCTCGACCCTGATCTGCATCTCGGTCACCTTGAAGGTCTGGAACAACACCCGGAACGAGTGGAAACTCGAAGAGCAACAGCGCCTGCTCATCGAAGCGCGCCTGCGCAACCTCGCCGCGCAGATCAATCCGCACTTCCTCTTCAACACCCTCAACACCATCGCCTCGCTCATCCGCGTCGACCCGCCCGGCGCGCGTGAACTGGTCGTCAAGCTCTCCACGATCCTGCGACGCCTGTTGCGTCAACAAGACGCCTTCGCCAGCCTCCGCGAAGAGGTCAACTTCATCGACGACTATCTGGAGATCGAGCAGGTCCGATTCGGCGAAAAGCTGCACGTCCGTCGCGAGTTCGACCCCGAGACCCACAACGCCATGGTGCCCTCGATGTTGCTCCAGCCCCTAGTCGAGAACTCCATCAAGCACGGCCTCAGCCCCAAGGTCGAGGGCGGCACCATTTGGCTGCGCAGCGCCCGTCGCGGCGGCCGCCTCCAGATCGAGATTGAAGACGACGGCGTCGGCGTCCCCGAGGACGTCCTCCCGATCGTCTTCCAATCCGGCATCGGACTCAGCAACGTGCACGAGCGCCTCAGCGTCTTGTTCGGCGCCGATTTCCAGATGAGCCTCGAAAACCGCCAGGGCGGCGGCGTCCGCATCCGCGTCCAGTTCCCCGAGCTGCACGACGCCCTGCGCCCCAACGCCGCCGCCGAACCCGCGCCCGCCGAAACCGCTGTTTAGCCGACCACGGCGCTAGAGAATTCCCGCTTCTCGTCCGATAGATAGACGAGGTCAATGCATTCCCTCGTGTCTACCCTGGCGTCAGAATCGTCCGCGGTCCGTGAGCCGATCTCGGAGTCCGAAACCCAGATCCTTCTCGCTTCGAAGTCCGAACTGCCCGCGTCGTTCGAGGTGCTCGACCAAGCGCTCGACCTGATGCGCAAGCCCGAATGCACCAACGAGCGCCTGCAGGAAGTGCTCATGAACGATCCGGCCTCGGTCGCCGACGTGACGCGCCTCGCAAACTCGGCCTACTTCGGCGTACCTGGACGGATCCGGACCGTCGCCACCGCCATCCGCGTCGTCGGACACCGGCGGCTTGAGACGCTGCTCCGTCACCTGATGATCGGCAAGCTGTTTGAGCTCCTCCGCGCCGAGAATCCGGCGGCCGACGCGGTCAACGACGCCGCCATGGGCGCCGGAGCCGCTGCGGGCGAGGTCGCCCACGACTGGACCGTCGAGGAAGCCGACGCGCTGCGACTCGCCGGGCTCGTCCACAACCTCGGCGAGCTGGCCCTAATCAGCACGGCCCCGCAACTCTACGATCAGGCTCGCGCCGCACTCGATTCCGGCTACCCCGACGGCGACCTTCGCCACTTTGGGATGACCTTCCCGCAGGCGACCGCTTGGCTGCTGCGCAAATGGAAGTTCCCTGAGGAACAGATCCGAGCCGTGGAAGTCCAGCGCACGTTGGAGGGCGTCGAGGAAGCGCCCGCCTACGCCCTCTGCTTCGGGCTGCACGTGGCCTCCCGTCTAGCCGGCTCCTGGGCGCTCGAACGCACCCCCGACGAGGCGCAAGCCCGTCTATCGCCGGCCGCCCTGCGCGCCCTCAACCTCGACGAAGACCGCGTCTGCGCCTGCTACGCCGCCATCCCCGCCGAAACCGAACGCCTACGCTCCTGGCTCGGCGGCTAGCGGCGTCCGTATTCGCCAAGCCCATCTTTCGCCAAGCCCATCTAGTGTGTGTCGTGGCAGAGCTCGCAATCGTTCGGCGCCGCATACCTCTCGTGGCAGCTCATGCAGGCGTACATGCGTACCGACCGCTCCTGAAACAGCACCTCTCGTTCCGCCACCGGACCGTGGCATTCGGAGCAGGCGACGCCCGCCTCGTCATGGTGAACCTCGTGTGAGAAGTAGACGATCTCCTCGACCTGATAGATCCGCTTCCATTCGGGCTCCGTCCCCTTGGCTGCGTACTCAGCCAGTCGCTCGACGTGCGGACTGTCCGCCTTGATCGTCTGATGGCAGAGCATGCACTTCTCGACGGAAGGCAGGCCCGCAAAGTCCCCCGGCTCCTTGATCGGGTGGCAGTCCCGGCATTCCACGCCGACCTCCGCGTGTGTCTTGTGGTTGAACGGAACCGGCTGCTCTACCGGTGGTCCGGGCGTGAACTCGCGATCCGGCTTTGGCGGCGTCCGCGAGACCTGGGCGCCTGCCCAAGAGATGCAGACGACGACCATCCATACATACCGAGCTGATGGCATGAGTCGACTCACGAGGGCAACGCGTAGGCCGTGAAGCCGGCTTTGGGACCGCTGCCCCTGGCAGCCGAACGCGGACTCGTCGCGATCACGGTGAACTGCCGGCCGTCGGCTTCGTAGCTAGCGGGCGTGGCGAGTCCCACTCCCCCCAGGGCGTGACTCCAGAGCACCTTTCCGTCCTTCTGATCCATCGCGCGGAAGACGCCGTCTTCCGCAGCTGCGGTAAACAACAAGCCGCCCGCTGTCGTGATGTTGCCGCCGCGGTTGTAAGTCCCTGTGGGCGGCACGCCCCGCTCTGACAACTCGGCGTATTCGCCCAAGGGAACTTGCCACAGAATCTTCCGTGCGTTCAGGTCCACCGCCGAGATGCGTCCCCACGGGGGTTTGATCGCCGGGTATCCCTGTTCGTCCTCCGGCCGTAGGTATCCCGTATGGTCATACGGATACGGCGCGTCCTCCGCCGCCTTCACTAACTTCAGGCTCCAAGGCACTTCGTTGTGGTTGACGAATAGGACGCCGGTGTCTTGGGACCAACTCGCCCCGCCCCAAATCGCGCCGCCGTGGTACCCGGGAAACGCCATGACTTCTTTGTCGAGAATCGGCGGCGTGAACATCGGCGCCAACTCCACGTCCGCGAGCCGCTTCTTGGCTAGGTATTCGTGCGCCTCCGGGGAGAGATCGGAGATGTCTTCCGGCTTGAAGGATTGGCGCCCGAACGGCGGCGGCTCCGTCACGAAAGGCTGAGTGGGCCACGATTCCTCGCCCGGCACGGTCGATTGCGGCACGGGGCGCTCCTCGATCGGGTACAACGGCTCGCCCGTCTCCCGGTCCAGCAGGAAAACCCAACCTGTCTTGGAGACCTGCGCAACCGCATCGCGAGACCGGCCCTCGTGCATGACCGTGATCAGGTTCGGCGCGCAGCCCAAGTCGTAGTCGAACAGGTCGTGGTGCACCGTTTGGTAGTGCCACACACGCTCTCCGGTCGCCGCCTTCAAGCAGACCACGGAGTTGCCGAACAGGTTCGCTCCAATCCGATCGCCGCCCCAGAAATCGAACGTCGGAGAGCCTGTACTCAGGAAAACCAGCCCACGTTCATGGTCGACGCTCATGCCTCCCCAGCAGTTCGCGCCGCCCGCCGTCTTCCACGAATCCTTCGACCAGGTCTCGTAGCCGAACTCGCCGGGATGAGGAATCGTGTGGAAGATCCAGCGCAGTTTTCCCGTCCGACAGTCGTAGGCTCGGATGTGCCCCGGGGCGGCCTCGCGAGGACCCTCCCCGGGCTTCGAAGTCGTAATCAGCAGATCCTCGTAGACCACGGCCGGCGTGGTGGAGACGACAGTGGCTTCGCCGAGGTCTCTCCCAAGATCGGCCGTTAGGTCGATCGCCCCGCCTTCGCCGAAGTCCTCGATCAAAGCGCCGGAGCGCGCGTCAATCGCGAACAGGTGCTCGCGCACGGGTGCAAAGATACGCCGCTCGTCGCCGTCCGCCCAATACGTCACGCCGCGCGAAGTCCCAGACGCCCGCCGCCGTCGCCGTCCCGTATCGAACCCCTTGTTGGACCAAATCAGCTTCCCGGTGTGCGCCTCAATCGCGTGCGTGTGCAGTCCATGTCCGGAGACATACATGATTCCGTCGACCACGATCGGGTTGCATTGCAGCGACCCCTGCGGTCGGGCGCCCTCCGGAAGGGTCTCGAGTTCCCAGGCAACCTCCAGGTGCTCGACGTTCTCGGTGGTCACTTGGTCTAACGGGGCGTGTCGTGTGGACGCGGCGTCGGCGGAATAGGAGCGCCACTCCCAAGGCCCAGCCGGGGACTCCGAAGCCGCCGGGAGCAGTCGCGCGCCTGGCAGCATCGCGAGGGTTTGCAGGACTCGTCGTCGTTCAATCTTCATGGATCGATTCCACCCGGGTGAGCGAGTGAAGCTTCACAAGTATAGAGGTCGGCTATCAATACCGTGCGTCGCACAGAGGAAATCGCTACACTATCGCGACCATGAAGTTGCATCGACTCGCCCTGTGCGCCACTCTTCTGTTCGCCTTGTCCGCCTGCACTGGCGGCGAGGCGCCCCCCGAGGAAGCGCCCGCGGCGGCGTCTGCGGCCGTGGAATTTAGCGCCGAGTGCCCCCAACTGGACGGCGTCACGCCGCTCCCCGAGGTGCGCGCAGCCATCGACGCGAACGAGGAGGCGTTCCTCGAAGCCGTTCTGGCGCAGGACCAAGAAACGCTGGATCGCCTGACCGCCGATGCGATGTCCTACGTGCACGAGAACGGCCAAGTCTCCACAAAGCAACAGTGGTTCGAAGACTATTTGAGCAAGGGCTATCTAGAAGCCGTTGCGGTCCCCAAAGAAGAGATGCGCCAAATCTGCAGTACCGTCTTCACCGTCAGCACCGGTCACCTTCGGCTGAACGGCGAGGCCGAGTACCCCGCCACCTCCGTCACGCATATCTGGGCGAAGAAGGGAGACGATTGGCTGCTCGTCCATCGCCACGAATCCCACAAGGGCGGACCGATCGGACCGCAACTGCCCCAAACCGGCGGAGGCAACCTGACGGACCAGGTAGGCGCCGAACCCACGCCGGAAGTCGAAGAGATCATCCGCCGCAACGAGGCCGAATGGGTCCGGTCGATGATCGAAACCGACCGCGAAACGATGGAGGGACTCGTTGGCCCGTCCCTGAACTACGTCCACGTCACCGACCACACCAGCACGCGCGAGGACTTCATGGAGGAGCTGATGGGCGGATTCACCGAAACCGACTTCCAGCAGACGACGCTTCGTCAGTTCGGCAACACCGTCGTTGCTCTGCACAACGCTCACTACCGCCACGTCAACGAGCCTGACCAATCTCGGTCCCAGGCCATGCACGCTTGGGCCAAACAGCCCGACGGAAGGTGGATGTTGGTCGCCCGGCACTCCGCGCGATTCGAACCCTACTAGGCCGCGGCCGATCGAGCCGCTACCACTCGATCGCCGCGCCGCCCTTCTCCTCCAACAACCGATTGGCCGCCAAAAACACATTCTCGCCGTCTAAAAACGACGAGACCGCCGGATGATCCCGGTCCACCACGTCCGCCATCGGCGCCTCGGCGGCGACCGCCGTCGGCCGCCGCGCCGACCGCAACACGCCGCAAGCCGCCAGGAACTGTCGCGCCGGCAACCCCCAAGCCAAGAACACCGTGGGCCGGTTCGCGCGCCGCGCCAACCTCGCGCACAAGGCCCCGACCACCGGCCGCCACAGAGGAATATGCCCTCGGAGCTGGTGCGGATGCCCCCCCTGCACGTAGCGCGTCAGCGTCAGTCCGGTGTTGAGAAACAGCACCCCCTGGCTCTGCCAGCGATCGAACTCCTCGCCGACGTTAGCCGCCTTGAAGACGCCCGATTCCACGTCCTCCTTGAGCCGTGCCCAACCTCCCGCCGGTCGCGTATAGCGAGCGTCGCCCGTGCGCGCCTCGGCCGCCTGCTGGAAGATCCGTCGAAGGCTCGGCGTCAACGCACGACCGGCCGAAGCCCACTCGTTCAGATCGCCCTGCTCGAACGCCCGCCCCGTCGCCTGATGCACCTTCGGGTAGGGATCCTGGCCCACCACGACGACCGACGCCTCATCCGGCACGATCCCGTCCAGCGCACGAAAGACGTGCGATTTCTCCGCCGCGCCTTCGGGCGGTCGCCCCTTGCGGCCTGGAAAGATCGTCTCGCCCGGTTCGATTGACAGGGAAGGATCGACGTCCGCGAACGACGGCTCGACATCCGCGAGTAACTCTCGCCAAGCCGGAGCGACGTCCGCTCGCCAGCCGTCGAGAAACGACTCCATGGTGGTCCCGAGACTGGCCGATCGTTCCATTGGGTTACCTATTCTGTTCCCTCGAAATCTTTATTGGAGGTTGGATCCAAAAACGGTTAGACTACCCGTGCCGAAGTTTGGCGACTGGAGAAATAGGGTAATTGAGGTCGAATCACGATGGCATTCAACATACTTGCTTGGAACGTGGAGAAGCTCCGTGGGACCCCGCAGCGACTCCGGAAAGTCGCCCGACACGTTCGAGACCAAGACCCGGACGTCTTTGGCTTGTTCGAGGTTGAGAGCCTAGATGTCCTGAAGTTTATGCGTGACGAGTTCCCCGACTATACCTTCGGGATTACGGACGGACGGCAAAGATTGGAGATCTTGGTCGGCTGGCGCAACAGCAAGTTCGAGCAGGTGATCTTTACTCAGAAACGGGAGTTTCGAGCATACAATCCCAACCTACGGCCTGGTGCGATGCTCTCGGCGCGTCTAGGATCCGAGTTCCTAAATTTCCTGTTCCTGCATACCGACTCGGGCACCGGCGCTCCCGATTTCGGAAACCGCGCCGAGATGTTCGAGCATATCGAGAAGATGAAGCGCAGCCTGGACAAGAAGGTCCCGGGCCCCGCTAGAGCCAACCTAGTGGTGTTGGGTGATCTCAACACGATGGGCATGTCGTACCCCACTCGTCGAGCCTCGGACCGCCGCGTCAACGCGCAGGAAGAGATCATAGCGCTAACGAAAGCCGTCAAGAGTGAAGGGATGATCTTAGTGGAGAAGGACGAAAATCTGACTTTCAACAATCTTAGGCTACAGTCGGATCTCGACCACGTCTTGGCTAGCAAGGATCTCCCAATCATCGGAAAAGTGCGTGTCCGAGGCTGGAATCAACTGAGCGGGCACGCGAGGAAGCGATTTATCGAAGACGTTTCCGACCACTCGTCCCTGTTGCTGACGGTCGGCGACTAGCTGTGTAGCGTCTCACCTAGGAGAGCCCGCGCGTCTTCGGCGTAATCTTCCAACGGAAGTAGCTGCCGATCAGCAGCAGCACCGAGCCGAGAAAGATCCAGACGCCCGACCGGAAGTCTTCCATGCCGTCGAAGCGGTACGAACCCCGGGTAAACGCGCAGATCAAAATACTCGAAACCAGCAGGCTCCACAGCACCAGCAGGAAGCGCGAGCCCCGCCCGGCGCGCAACGCGAGCACCCAGGCGACCAAGCCGAACAGCCCCGAGAAGATCAGCACCGTCGACATCGATTCAGGCGACGCGGGAATCACGTCGATCTCCATGTCGGCCCCCAAATACGCCCCAAACAGCCCCAGCACCAGCAGAAACAACGACAACGGGAGGTTGATCAGGAGGCTGAGATAGCCGAGGGCGCGACCAATGGAACTCATGAGGATTTCGACCTACGGCGACTTGCCGACCCTCGATTGTAACGGAAGCAGGCCACTGATGCAGCGGCCGGTTCCGCCTCTATCTCTGCCTCTATACTGGGGCCCAGTGAGGCTCGCTACGAGGATCTCAGCCGCCTGGCTCGCGGCGGCCTGCGCGGCGTCGGCGTTCCTGGCGCCGTCGGCCGCCGCAATCGATCGCGAGCCCTGGTCCGTCTTCGGCAAAAGGCGCCAAGCCCTGGCCGCCCAGGTGGAGACCGGCGTCGTCGTCCTGTTTGGTCTAGAGGCGCACGAGTCGCGTCCCAGCCGAGCGCCATTCCGGCAGGCGAGCTCGTTCTACTACCTGACCGGCTGCAACGAGCCCGGCGCGGCTCTGCTGATCGAACCCGGCGGCGCCGATCAGCCGTACCGCGAGACATTGTTCCTGCCCCTCCGCGACGAGTCTGATCGCCTCTGGCACGGCGTCGGCATCTCTCCGGGCGACGAGGATCTATACGAGCAGACCGGATTCGCACGCGTCCTGCCGCGCGACGCCCTAGCCTCGGAACTCGCGAAGACCGACGCGCCGGTCCACGGCCTCTTCATCGAGCCGCATCACCCCTCGTCGATCTCAGGCCACGCCGACGGACGACTCCTTCTTGAGCAGACCGGCTACGACGGCGCGACGGTCGACCTAGCCGAGTCCGTCGCAAGCCTGCGCATGGTCAAGTCCGAGGGTGAACTCCGGCTCCTCGAACGCGCGATCCGCGCCACCGAAGCGGCCCACCTCGCCGCCTGGCGAACCCTTCGCACCGGCGTCTCCGAAGCCCAGTTGCTGGGCCCCATGTTGGCCGAGTTCCTCGAACACGGCGCGCTCTACCCCGCCTACTCGCCCATCATCGGCGCAGGCGCCAACAGCACCGCCCTACACTACTCGCGCCTCGGTTCGACCGCCGACTCGGGCGACGTCGTCCTCTTCGACGTCGGCGCCGAATACGGCGGATACGCCGCCGACCTCACCCGAACCGTACCCGTCTCCGGCCGCTTCAGCGAACGCCAACGCCAAGTCTACGATTGGGTCCTCGGCGCGCAGCAGGAAGTCATCGCCGCCGTCAAACCCGGCATGCGCCTCACCGGCAAGGGCCGCAACAGTCTGCATCGCCGCGCCGTCCGCTACTTCGAGAAGCAACAAGAAGGCCTCTCCGACGCCTTCCCGCACGGCCTCGGTCACCACGTCGGCCTCGACGTGCACGACGCCGACACGGGCGGTGAACTCCAAGCCGGAATGGTCGTCACCATCGAGCCCGGGCTCTACTTTCCCGACGAGCGCCTCGGCGTCCGCATCGAAGACATGGTGCTCGTCACCCCAGACGGCGCCCGCGTCCTGAGCGACGGCCTGCCCAAGGACCCCGACGAAATCGAGCGCCTGCTCGCCCAGTTCCGAGGCGCCCGCTGAAGATGCTCAAGCGACCAGAGGCCAAGCGGTTAGGGGCCGAGGAATACGGGATCGGCGACCGCGCGGCGTCGAGCAAAGGGCGCCTGCTCAACCCCGACGGCTCGTTCAACGTCAAACGCCGCGGACTGAGCTGGGTCCGTTCGCTCAACCTCTACCACGCGCTGACCACGATGAGCACGGCGCGTTTCTGCCTCTCCGCCGTCGCCGCCTATCTCGCCGTCAACGGACTCTTCGCCGTCGGCTACCTGCTCTGCGGCCGCGCCGCCATCGCTGGACTCGAAACCGCACCGTTCTGGGAACGGCTCGCCGGCTGCTTCTTCTTCAGCGTCGAAACCTTCTCCACCATCGGCTACGGCAGTCTCTCGCCCGCCAACCGCGCGGCCCACGTCTTGGTCGTGCTCCAAGCGATGATCGGTCTCGCGTCGACGGCGCTGGCCACCGGTCTCGTCTTCGCCCGCTTCTCCCGCCCGCAAGCCAAGCTGCTCTGCTCCAAGACCTCCGTCGTCTGTCCGCACCAAGGCGGCCAGGCTTGGATGTTTCGCATGGCCAACGGCGGCCGCAGCCAGTTGATGGACGTCGAAGCCAAGGTCGTCTTGGCGACCCGCGACCCCTCCTCCCCGAGCGGCCGCCGCTTCGATGTGCTGGAACTCGAGCGCTCGCGAATCATGATGTTCCCGCTCCACTGGGTCGTCGTCCATCCGATCGACGAGCAGTCGCCCATGTTCGGGCTGACTCGCGAAGAGTTCGAGGCGTCCGCGCCCGAGTTCCTGATCCTCACCAGCGCCGTCGACGAGACCTTCGCCGACTCCGTCTACGCCCGCACCTCCTACTCGGCCGAACAGATCGAGTGGAACGCCCGCTTCTCCGACATCTACTCGCCCACCGACGACGGTTCGGTCGCCATCGACCTCTCCCGCCTCGATGAGACCGAGCCCGTACGATAGGAATCGATGCCGTCCGCCTCCAGCCAGGAACACAAAAAGAAAGCCGCCGACCGCGGTCCGCTCACCCTCGCCGTCGTCACCGTCTCCGACACCCGCACCCCCGAGACCGACGTCAACGGCCGCTACCTCCGCGAACAGATCGAAGCCCGCGGCGACCGTTGCGCCTCGACCCGAATCGTGCGCGACGAGCCCGCCGAGGTGGAGGCGGCCCTGGAGGAACTGGCCTCCGACCCGTCGATCCAGGCGGTGTTGTTCAACGGCGGCACCGGAGTCTCCCGCCGCGACCGCACCTTCGACGTGCTCAGCCGCAAACTCGAAAAAGAGCTCCCCGGCTTCGGCGAACTCTTCCGCATGCTGAGCTGGGACCAAGTCGGCTCGGCGGCGATGATGTCGCGAGCGACCGCCGGCGTCTACCAAGGCAAAGTCGTCTTCTCCACCCCCGGCTCGCCCGCCGCCGTCCGCCTAGCCTGGGAGAAGCTGATCGCCCCCGAACTCAAACACATCACCTGGGAACTCACCCGCTGAAGCTTGCAAAGTAAAAACCCGTCGCTCACCGAGCCCGATCCACCCGAAACACCTGAAACGCGCGCAACGTAAACTCCCGCCGACTCCTCGAAACCACCACCGTGCCCTCATCCGGCGAAACCGCCAACCCCGCCCAAGGCCGATCGACCACCGCCCCCAACTCCCGCGTCTCGCCCGTCGCGAACTTGTAAGCCCGCAAAAACCCCTCGCCGTACGGATCAGACCCCGGCGCGACATAGTAGACCGCGCTCGCCCCAACCGCGAACGCCCGCGAATCCACAATCGACGGCGCAATCACGCGCTCTTCGCCGGTCTCTTCCTCTCGCCAAACCAGCTCCAGCGCCGCCGCCCCGTTCCGAGCAAACACGACGCCCCCGCCGTCGCCAACTTGCTCAACAGAGTCCGAACCCGCCGGCGCCGCTTGCTCGGTCTCGCCCGTCCGCAGGTTCAATCGCCAAGCCGTCCCCGGCTTCGGTTCATGCGTCACATAGAAGACCGACTCGCCGTCCCGGGCCCACTCCACGCCGCCCAAATAGTAGAGGCCTTCCAACACCGGATGCGAAAGCTTCTCCGGCTCGCCGCCCTCGGCCGCCACCACGTATGGCTGCACCCCCTGCTCAGACGGGCGCACAAAAAGAATACGGTCCTCAGACGGATGCCAACTCGGCGCATACCCGGGATCGGCCAGCAGCCGCGCCTCCGATCCGTCCGGCCGCGCAACCCACAGCGTCTTGCGCAGGTCCGCCTCTTCGTGTTCGTAGACGATCCACTGACCGTCCGGCGAAAAGTCCGGCAGCGCGTCAGGCGCCGGCGCCGCCTCCATCAGGTTGCCGAGCTGCGTTCCCGCGGCCAGCAGCAGCACCAGGAAAGTCAGCACCGCCAAGACCAACGTCACGACGCGCACGTTCACCCCTCCAGCCTGCGCTTGCGAACGGATGCGCGGGAATCAGGCGAAACTCCGATTCCCGCGTCCGGGGTTGCGTAAGCCGTTGGCCGCGTCCCGCGCTTACTCGTGCGCTTCGATCCAGCGCTCGGCCTCGATGGCAGCCATGCAGCCCGCGCCCGAGGCCGTAATCGCCTGCCGGTACACCTTGTCCTGCACGTCCCCGGCGTGGAAGACGCCGTCGATGTTCGTCCGCGCTCCGCCGTGGGAGATGATGTATCCCTCGTCGTCGGTCTCGACTTGGCCGCCCAAAAACTTCGTATTCGGGATATGGCCGATCGCCAAGAAGACCGCGCTCGCCGGCACTTCCCAAGTCTTGTCGTCGACGGTGCTCTTGAGCACGGCGCCGGTGACCTCTTTCTTCTCGACGTCGTTGACCTGAGTGATCACGGCGTTCGTGATCCACTCGATCTTCGGATTCTTCTTCGCCCGGTCGAGCATGATCTGCGACGCGCGGAACTCCTCGCGGCGATGGACGATCGTCACCTTCGAGGCGAACTTCGTCAGGAACGTCGCCTCCTCCATGGCCGAGTCGCCGCCGCCGACGACCAACACTTCCTTATCGCGGAAGAAGAAGCCGTCGCAGGTCGCGCACGAGCTCACCCCGTGGCCGATCAGTTGCTGCTCGGACTCGATGCCCAACCAGCGCGCCGAGGCCCCGGTAGCGATGATGACCGTCTCGGCCTCGACCTCGTTGTCGCCGACCCACAGCTTGAACGGGCTCGACGAGAGGTCCGCCTTATCGACGTTCCCCGGGCGAAACTCGGCGCCGAAACGTTGCGCCTGTTTCTTCATGTTCTCGACGAGTTCGGGGCCCATAATGCCCTCGGGAAACCCGGGAAAGTTCTCGACGTCGGTAGTGATCGACAGTTGCCCTCCGGCATCGAGGCCTTCAATGAGCAGGGGTTCCAGACTGGCCCGCGCGGCATAGACGGCGGCGGTATTGCCCGCGCATCCGGAACCGATGATGACGACTTTACGCTTCTCCATGACTCTAGGGTAGATGCTGGCGAACCTCGAAAGTTGCAACGTCTGGCCGTAGGGGGAAAGGCCGATGGACGCCGTGGACGCCGGGCCTCACGATGAGACTTAGGTCGCCGTTGTTATTCGCCGCATGGAGGTTGGCTTCCCATGAAGACTCCGCTGCTTTTCCTGTCCGCTCTCGTCATCGTCGCCGGAGCTTCGGCTCAGTTGGACGAGGACACCATCCTGACGCCCCTCATCCCCTTCCAGATCGGCGTCGCCGAACTGGCCGTCGACGGCAGCGAGCGGTCGACGCCGTTCGAGCTGGAGGGCGAGGTGCGCGACGTCTACGTTCGCGTCTTGACCGAGCTCGGCACCCAAGCCCGCGTCGAGGTCGAGACGCCCGACGGTCGGCGTATCGATCTAGACAATGCCGAGTCGCACGGCGCCGTCGGGCAGGTACGCGAGTTTGAGGAAGCGATCGACGTCGCCGGGATGGTGACGCTGTTCGAGCCAGGGCGCCACTGGGTCCTCAAGGTTCCCAACGGCGGACCGGGACGATGGACCGTCCACGTTCGGGCCGCGCCCGGAGCGACCGAGCCGAACGGTGCGCTGGTGCGGATCTACTGGGACGGCGAGGGCGGACGGATTCCGCCCAGCACCGAAACGTTCACGGTGGGGTGGACGACGCCCTTCCTTTCCGCGCAAGTCGGTCGGCCCGTCGTCTACGAGGCGTGCCTGTACGAGTCCGAAGCCCCGGTACGTACGGGCGGCAGAGCGTTCCTCGTCGCCACGGCTCCGTCCGGAGCCGAGGAACGCGTCGAGATGCTGGACGACGGCGCTGCCCCGGACCGTCAAGCCGGCGACGGCTGCCTTGCCGCCAACTTCACGCCCAAGGAAGCGGGCGAACATCAGATCCGGTTGCGCGCGGCGTCGCCCAAGAAGCCGAACTCGTGGCGGGTGCAAAGCGTTCACCTCACGGCCGTACCGCTCAGCGGCGACCTGACCGGGAACGTCCGCGTCACCGGGCTCGACGACGACGGCGACGGGACGCCCGAGCAGATGGCCGTCTTCGTCGAGGTGGAGGTGCTGGGCGCCGGGCGATTCAATACGCATGTTTGGCTCGACGACGGCTCCGAGTGGGGCTTTCACGAGTACGGCGCGGCGAATCTCGAGCCGGGAAGACGCTGGATTCAGACGCGCTTTGACTTGGAAGACCTACAGAAAAGGGGGATGACGGCGCCGTATCGGATTCGCCAAGCGTCGCTGGCCCTCAACTCGCCCAAGGGCGGCAGCAGCAGCCTGGAGAAGCGAGAGCTGTCAATCTCCGCCGATCCGACGCAGCAAGTCCAGCCGACGCCCGAGCCGGTTCGCCTGGCGGGCGCCCTACGCACCGAGAAAGTCGACGAGGACGGAGACGGCCTCGCCGAGCGACTGCGCCTGATTGTCCCGCTCGAGATCCATCCTGACGACGAAGTCTTGGACGGCGGGCTGCACCTGCTCGCCTTCCGAGGCCGCGGCAATCTGCGCGAAAGCGTCAAACATGAGATCGACTTCCGCGACAAGACGCTCAGCGGGAAGACGGACCTCGTACTCGAACTGGAAGGCAAACGGATCGCCTTCACCGATTTCTCCGGGTCGTTCAAAGCCTCCCTTGCGCTGAGGACGCATTTCGGCAGGGCGAAGTTCGACTTGGGTTCGACCGAGGAGTTGCGCGCGGAGGAGTTCGCGGGCGAGCAGCCGAAGATTCTGAGCCTCACGCAGGAAGAGCCGGCCTACGCGGGCGAGTACGCGAAGGTGGCGTTCGAGTACGAAGGGATGAATCCGCGAGCTCGCTCCCAGTTCGTCCAAGTCGGCGACGTCCGCGTACCGGCGCGCATCAGCCCCGGTCGTGGGAACCGCGCCGAGGCGAACTTCATCGTCCCGTGGAACGCGCCGCCGGGCGAACAGCCTCTTCGGTTGCGTGCGGGAACGCGAGAGGCGCTCGCGCCGCAACCAATCGTGATCGATCCGGCGCGAGTCGGGTTCGTTGCAGAGTCCGAGGCTAGGTCGGACGTCACCGCCACCGGTCGAGTGCGACTCGTCGAACCGGAGCCCGGTCGCTACGAGTATCGGGTCGAGGCGGACGTTCGACGATCCACAAAGGTGCGACCGAAAATCCATTTCTACCCGAATAGCCACATGTGGTCGGGGACGATGATCGCGCCTCCGAGAGAGGTCGCCGTCTCGCCGGGTCGGATGGAACTCAAGATCCCGGCGAATCTGGTCGAACTGGCCGTACGCGGGCACTCGCCGACCGGCATCGATCGGATCTGGTTAGGCGACTTCAGGTTTCCGGTTCGCGAGTTGACCCTGGAGGCGGACGTCTCAGGCCTCCCGTCGATCGAGGTCGTCGGTCCCCAGACCGCCCGCGCCGAGGATGCGGACGGCAACGGCCTGTTCGACGGACTGGTGTTCGACGTTCCACTCCGGATCCGAAACGCCGATGCGCTTGGAGACCTTATCGCCGACGGGGGGATCTATGCGACCGCAACAGGACGGACCATCGACCAGGCCTTCCCGGCATCGAATCACACTGCGCCAGTCGACGGTCCTCAGACGCTCCACATTCTCGCTTCGGGGGCCCCCATCGCGGCGAGCGGCCAAGACGGGCCGTATTGGTTGGACGAGATCCTCATCAATTTCCAGAAAGGGCAAGTTCAGATCCCGCTTGAGGGCGTCTCTCCGCCTTATCGTGCTGAGCAGTTTGATCCGGACGCCGTCTTCAGAAAGCTGTCCGCGGCGGGCGAGGTCCTGAGGACGCCGAAGCTCAATCCAGGCGCTATCGTATCCGAGGCGATCGACGATGATGAGGACGACCTATACGATCGACTAGTCTTCCGAATCCCCGTTGAAACCGACGCAGACGAACCGCTCGAAGAGGCGGTCGCATCCCTGAGCATCATCAGCGAGGACGGCGTCCTCGACGATTGGACTCAGTCCGAGCCCAAAGAGCTGCGCGTTGGGAAAGACGAATTGGTCGTCTCATTCCCCAGCGCGAGGTTTCGCCTTCATGAAGTTCGCGGGGCCTTCAAGGTCGCTCGCCTGAGCATCTCCGGGGACGGGCTGAATCCGGTCGTCTTTCCGCTAGAGCACCGGACGGCGACCTATCGACCCGACGAGTTCGCGCCCGTCGTCCCGCGGCTCTCTCGCGGATATGTGAAGGGAACCTCGCGTTCGATCGCAGCCGGGGAAAGCGGTCAGGTCAGCGTGAAGTGCGTTTTCGCCGAATGCCGGGACGGCTCGGCTTGGTCGAGCGACGACGTGACAATCGACTCGGTTCGGGTCGTGCAGGCAGGCCGGTATGCGGTCCTTGAGGTGTCAGTCGCGGCCGATGCGGAGGAGGGGCGGCGCCCGTTGACCATCGAGACTTCGGCCGGTCCCCTAACTCTGGAACACGCGTTCTGGGTTTGGCGTTGAGGTAGAGCCGAGTCCGGTGCGCTAACCAACGAACGAGGGTTTCGGGTCCTTGCCTCGACCCGAGCCCACTCGCCCTCTACTCTTCGCCCGTCGGCTCGATCGTGATGATCGTCGTGTCGATGCGTTTCTTCGGGCCGCCCTCGATCGTGCGTACGTGGCGAACCGAGCGCGCCCAACCGTTGGTGAGATCGACTTCGTAGCGGCTGCGGTCGGTCAGGGTCAGTTGGGGCGTTTCGCCCTCGGGGATTTGCGTCGACAGCGCCTTCAACATCGGGGCCATCATGACGGCGACGGCTTCGTCGTCCATGTTGTTGAGCCAGTCGATGTGCACGATCGAATTCTCGCGGTCGAGTTCGGCGATCGAGATCGTGATCTCGCCGCTGAATTCTCCGACGCCGCTCGGGGCCGGTTGCGAGTAGGGGAAGGTGACTGTTTCGTCGGTCCCGAGTTCGACGTCCGCCATCGCGAAGAAGAGCTCGACCTGCTTTGTAGCCGATTGCATCAGCACTGGGCCGGAGAGGATCTGGCGCAGCGCGCCGATCACCTGGTCGCGTTGCGGGCCTTCGGGAATCGCGGCCGCGATCTGTCCTTCGACCGCCGTCGCCATCTCGCCTAACCGATCGAGCACGTCTTGCTCGTTGCGCAGACCGACGAACTCGCCCGCCGCGCTGAGCTCGATCTCGTAGTCGAGGCCTTCCATCGCCGAGACCGCCGCCTTCATGATCGGGTTCTGCATCATGGCCGGATCGTCCGTCTCCGCCGCGCCCCACTTCCACAGCAGCAACGTTCCCTCTTCGCTCGCTTCGATCGTCTCGACCTCGACGAACGAGGTGGAGCCGCCGTCGACGCGGGCGCCTTCGCGCGTCATCCGAATCTTGAGTTGGAACGAGTCGCCGACTTCGTAGGCGGGCCGGATATGGATCTCCTCGGCGCCTAGGCCGAGGGAGGAAATCGCAAAGAGCACAAGCAGGGAAAGCAATCGCATCTCCTCAAGTCTAGCCGTCCGCGTCCGGTTGCGTGTCGGGTATCGGCGGCCGCTTGCGCATCCAGCAGCAAGGCCCCGAACCGCTCCTGTTTCCGGAGGTTCCGGCGGCTGAGAGCCCCGATTACCTGTGATAACCTTTGCCAACCATGCCTGACGAAAACCAAGAACGCGAATTTGGATTCTCGACCCGCTGCCTGCATGCCGGCCAGCGGCCCGACCCGGCCACCGGCGCGCGCGCGGTCCCCATCTATCAGACGACGTCCTACGTCTTTGAGGATTCGCAAGACGCCGCCGACCTCTTCGGCCTGCGCAAATTCGGCAACATCTATACCCGCATCATGAACCCCACGACGGGCGCGTTTGAAGAGCGCGTCGCGTCGCTTGAAGGCGGCATCGGCGCGCTCGCGACCTCTTCCGGGCAAGCCGCGCAGATGCTCACCATCACCGGTCTCTGCGACGCCGGCGACGAGATCGTCAGTTCCTCGACGCTCTACGGCGGCACCTACACCCAGTTCGATACGACCTTCCGTCGCCTCGGCTACAACACCGTCTTCGTCGATCCCGACGATCCGGAAAATTTCCGCAAGGCGATCACCGACAAGACCAAGCTCGTCTACATCGAGACCATCTCGAACCCGCGCTTCAACATCGTCGACATCGAAGCCGTCGCCAAGATCGCGCACGAGAACGGCATCCCGTTGGTGATCGACAACACCTTCGCCTCGCCCTACCTCTGCCGCCCGATCGAGTTCGGCGCCGACATCGTCCTGCACTCGGCCACCAAATTCATCGGCGGTCACGGAACCACCATCGGCGGCGTCATCGTCGACTCCGGCAAGTTCGACTGGGCGGCCAGCGGCAAGTTCCCGCAGATCACCGAGCCGTCGCCCGGCTACCACGGGATGAAGTTCTCCGAGACCTTCGGCGAGATGGCCTTCATCATCAAGACCCGCGTCGAAGGCCTGCGCGATCTCGGCCCCTGCCAAGCCCCGATGAACTCGTTCCTCTTGCTGCAAGGCTTGGAGACCTTGCCGCTGCGCATGGAGCGTCACTCGGCCAGCTCGCTCGCCGTCGCCAAGCATCTTGAAGGGCACTCGGCGGTCGATTGGGTCCGCCACGCGGGCCTCGAATCGAGCCCCTTCAACGGTCTCGCCAAGAAGTACCTGCCCAAGGGCCAAGGCGCCGTGTTTACGTTCGGCATCCACGGCGGCGTCGAGGCCGGTAAGAAGTTCATCGACAGCTTGGAGATGATCTCGCACCTGGCGAACGTTGGCGACGCGAAGACGCTGGTCATCCACCCGTCCTCGACTACCCACGAGCAACTCAGCTCCGAGCAGCAAGCCGACGCGGGCGTCACTCCCGAGATGGTGCGCGTCTCGATCGGCCTCGAAGACGTCGACGACATCATCTGGGATCTCGACCAAGCCCTGGCCAAATCGCAGGGCTAGCATCGCCGCGGCCCCCGTGCCTCAGGTACGCAGATTCCGGCGCCGGCCGGGCTTTGTGATCGGGGTACGGGGGCCTTTGGTTTAGGTCGGCGCCGTTGGTACCAAATTGCGAAATGTCATGGGACTGACATTTTTCGTCTGTAAGTTGTTGATTGTTCGTTGGGCGATGTCAGTGTTTTGCACGAAAATGTCATGTTTTGACGGGGTTTTGACATTTTTTCTGGCGTAAGCCCTTTGGAATCAACAAAAGTACCTTAGTTTTCGGAATTTTCAATTTATGAAAACGCTTTCATCGGTGTAAGCCGCTTGTTTCTAGGGGCTTGCCGAGATTTGAAAATGTCATGGTACTGACACGCACTTCGGATGCCATTTGGAACCTTGGGACTAGGACTGTTTTGGGGCGTTTTGGGGCCCGGGCGCAACTCTGTTTTTAGGGTAGCGTGGGGGGCCAAATCGGTCTCAACTATCGGACGCCGCCCGTCGTCTCTCCTTATAGGCGCCTCTGCCTTGTAAGCAAGACCGGCTCAAATGAGCCAAGGTGGTTCCGAAACCCACCGCCCCGGCGCTCTCGTCAAAACGTCTGAGGAAATATGAGGCGAACCTTTCTCTTTCTGCTCTTGGCGTCGCTGTCGCTGGTCCCGAACGACCTCGCGGCGAGCGACCGCGTCCACGTCTACACCGTCGTCTTCGACGCGCCGCCCGTGGCCAAGATGCTCGCCGCGCCGCTGAGTCCGCGCAACCGCAAAGGCCAAGACTTGCGCAAGATGGCCTCCGACGTCGAGACCCGCCGCGCCGCGCTCGTGCGCCGGATCGAGGCGGAAGACGTCGAGATCATCGCCTCCGTCGAAAACGTCCTCAACGCCGTCTTCATCCGCACGACGAAAGACCGCGCCGATTCCGTGGGCGCGATGCAGGGCGTCCGCCGGGTCACCCGTAGCCGCCGCTTCGAGCCGCTCGTCAACCGCGCCGGAGACGTCATCCGCGCACCCGAAGCCCGCGCCGTCCTAGGCGGCGACGACTTCGCCGGCGACGGATATCGCATCGCCGTCATCGACTCCGGCATCGACGTCACCCACCCCGCCTTTCGCGCCGACGGCTTCCAGTACTCCTCCGGCTTCCCTAAGGGCCGACCCGAAGACCTCGACTTCGCCAACGAGAAAGTCATCGCGGCGCGCAGCTACGTCCACCTGCTTTCGCCCGAAGACCCGGCTTCCTCGCGCCCCGACGACATGACGCCCGCCGACCGCATCGGCCACGGCACCTCCGTCGCGATGATCGCCGCCGGGCGTACGGTCGATTCGCCCGCCGGACGCCTGACCGGGGTAGCGCCCGGCGCCTACGTGGGCAACTACAAGATCTTCGGCTCGCCCGACATCAACGAGTTCGCCAACGACGCCGCCGTGATCGCCGCCATCGACGACGCCGTCATCGACGGCTTCGACATCCTCTCGGTCAGCTTCGGCGCCGTCGCGCAATACCCCTTCGACGAGGTCTGCGCCGACGATCAGGGCGAGTTCTTCTGCGATCCCGTCGCCCAAGCCGCTCAGAACGCCATCCTCGATTTCGGCGTCGTGATCGCCGCCGCGGCGGGCAACGCCGGCGCCTTCGGCGTCCAATCGCAGCCGACCCAAAACACGATTGCCACTCCGGCGACCGCGCCGTCGGTGATCACCGTCGGGGCCACGCTCAACTCGCGCCAGATCGTCCAGACGGTCCGCTTCGGCGGCCAAGAGGCGCTCGCGATCATGGGCACCGGCCCCGAGCCCGGCTCCACGCTGACCGCGCGCGCGGTCGACGCCGCATCCGCCGGAGACGCGCAGCTCTGCGGACCGGTGAACCCGGGCTCCTTCTCGGGCGCAATCGCCGTCATCGAGCGCGGCGCCTGTGAACCGGAGTTCAAGGTCGAATTCGCCGATGAAGCGGGCGCCGTCGGCGTCGTCCTCGTCAACACCGGCATCGATGCCCCCGAGATCGTCACCGGCCTCGAGTCGACCGACATCCCGACGTTCACCATCGGCTCGGGCGACGGCCAACGCCTGATCTCCTACATCGGCGGCACGGGTAATCCGACCGTTTCGCTCGACCCCGCCGTGCGCGAAAACTCAGGCTTCGCCACCGACCAGATTGCTCCGTTCTCTTCGCGCGGTCCCACCCCCGGCGGCGCGATCAAGCCGGAAATCGTTGCTCCGGGAACGTTCATCTTCTCCGGCGCGCAAACGCTCGACTCGAACGGCGACGCTTTCTCCGAGACGCGCTTCGAGGCGGTCGACGGAACCAGCTTCGCGGCGCCTTTCGTCGCCGGGGCCGCCGCGCTCGTCTGGCAGGCGAACCCTTCCTTCACCGCTGACGACGTCAAGTCCGCCCTGGTCAACACCGCCTCGACGAACGTGGTCGAGAACGGCGCCGACGCCCCCGTCACCTCGGCCGGCGCCGGACGCCTCGACGTTCGCTCGGCGCTCGGCCCGATCGCGACGCTCTTCCCGGCCACCATCAGCTTCGGCCGCGTCAACGATGAACCGCTGCCCATTGAACGGACGCTTGAGATCACCAACACCACCGACTTCCCGGCGACCTTCCAAGTCGCCGTGATCCCGAAGGACTTTTCGGAAGACGCGCGCGTCCGCGTGAACGGCGTCGATACGACTTCCGTCCGCCTGAACCCCGGCGAGATCGGGACCGTCAACGTCACGCTCACCGGCCGCACGCCGCTCGCCGGGCAATACGAAGGCGTACTGCAGGTCTCGCGCGACGTCGGCGGCCTGGAACTGCTGGCGCCGTACTACTTCGCCGTCGGCGACAACATTCCCGCCGACGCCTTCGCGCTCACCGGCGTCGGCGTGGTCGGCACCGTCAACGAGCCGCATCCGGAGCTGCTGATCCTCAAGGTGCTCGACCAGCACGGGCAAGCCGTCTCCGGCGCCGACGTGACGTTTGAGGTCACCGCGGGCGGCGGCGCGATCTTTCAAGCCGATCCCGCTACCGATCTGTTCGGCGTCGCGGCGGCCGACGTCGACATGGGCCCCGACACCGGCTTCCAGGACTACCTTGCGCGGGTCGGCAACATCGAGGTCGCGTTCTTCAACGAAGCGCGAAACAAGCCGGCCGTCGGCGCGGTCGTCAACGGGGCGGGCTTCGCCGCCAACTTGCCCGTGGCGCCGGGATCGATTGCCTCCGTCTTCGGCTCCAGCCTGTCTGAGTTCACCGGATCGGCGACGCGGCTGCCGCTCAACATCGCGCTCAAGCACGTCTCGGTCAGCTTCGATTTTCCCGAAGACGACCTCAGCATTCCGGGGCGGTTGTTCTTCGCGAGCGACGGCCAGCTCAACGTCCAGATTCCGTGGGAACTCGCCGGACGCAACTTCGTCATCATGAAGACCCGCATCGAGGATTCGGTCAGCGAGACGGTCACCGTCAACCTCGCCGATACCTCGCCCGGCCTCTTCGAGTTCAGCCTCGACGGCCGCCAAGTGCTCGTCGCCACCCACGCTGACGGTTCGGTGATCACGCCTCAGAATCCGGCTCGTCCCGGCGAGACGATCGTCGTCTACGGAACCGGCTTCGGGCCCGTGGACCGCGAGCAACAATCCGGCGTCGCGGCTGAAGGCCTCGCGCGCGTCCTGGCTCCCGTAGCGGCTAGCATCGGCGGACTCCAAGCTGGCATCTCGTTCGCCGGACTCACCCCGGGCTTCGTCGGCCTCTACCAAGCCAACGTGACGCTCCCGTCGAACCTGCCGTCGGGCGAGCACCGGCTCACCTTCGCCGCCAACGGAATCAACTCGAACTCCGCCCTGGTCTTCGTCCAGTAAGTACTCGTCGGGAGGGCGAGTTTTCGTACCCTAGTGGGTTCCGATGTCGTCCTTCATCGAATCCGTGGTCGAGCGCGCTCGTCCGCTCAACCAACGCATCATTTTTCCCGAAGGCGACGACGAGCGCATCCGCGAAGCCTGCGCCCGTCTGGCCGCCGACGGCGTCGTCAAACCGATCATCGTCTCCGTCGCGGGCCCCTGCGCTCCAGGGGTCGAGTGCATCGAGCCGAACGAGTCCGCGCACCTGCGCAAGTACGCCCAGGTCTATCTGGAGCGTCGTCGCGCGCGCGGCGTCACCGAGGCCGAAGCGCTCAAGATCGCCGCCGACCCGCTCTACTACGCCGCGCTCGCCCTCGCCGCCGGGGACGCCGACGGCCTGGTGGGCGGCGCCAAGAACACCACCGGCGTCACCGTCAAAGCGCTCATCCACTCGGTCGGCATCAAGCCCGGCAGCCGAGTCGTTTCAAGCTTTATGATCCAGCACCAGCCGAACCCCGATTTTGGCTCGAACGGCTTGATCGTCTTCTCCGACCCCGCCGTCGTCCCCGACCCGACCGCCGTCCAACTCGCCGAGATGGCCATCGACGCGGCCGAGAACGCGGCCAAGTTCCTCCCCGATACGCCCCGCGTCGCGCTGCTGTCGTTCTCCACCAAAGGCAGCGCCAAGCACCCCAAAGTCGACAAAGTCGTCGAGGCGCTCAAGATCATCCGCGCGCGAAAGCCTGACTTGATCGTGGACGGCGAACTCCAAGCCGACGCCGCGCTGATCCCCTCCGTCGGCGCCTCGAAAGCGCCCGGATCGCCCGTCGCCGGACGCGCGAACGTCGTCATCTTCCCGGACTTGAACGCCGCCAATATCGGCTACAAGCTCGCCGAACGCATGGGCGGCGCGCGTTCGATGGGACCGTTCCTGCAAGGCCTCGCTAAGCCCGGCAACGACCTCTCGCGCGGCTCCTCGGTCGACGACATCTACGCCACCGCCGCCGTCACGGCGCTGCAAGCCGCCGGACACGCCTAGAGCGATCGATGCCCGCCGAGCGCCAACCGGTCGTACTCGCCGTCGATGACGATCAGCTCATCCTCTCGGCGCTCGAAGCGTTCTTCACGATCGAGACCGAGTACGAGCTCGTCACCGCGTCGAGCGCCGCGGCCGGCCTAGAGATCATCAAGCGCCAAGCCGTCGACTTGATCCTCTCGGACTTTCTGATGCCGGACGTCAACGGCGTCGAGTTCCTCAAGCAGGTGCGCGAACTACAGCCCGATGCGCCGCGCATCCTGCTCACCGGTTTCGCCGACAAAGAGAACGCCATCCGCGGCATCAACGAGGCGGGGCTCTACCACTACCTTGAGAAGCCCTGGGACAACGACAACCTCCTGCTCATCATCAGGAACGCGTTGTCGCAATCCGACCTCCGCCGTCGCCTGACCGCTAAGGCGCGCGAGCTGGATCGCCTCATCCACGAGCATGAAAACCTGCGCGACCGTCACCTCGGCCTCGAACGAGAGATGGAGATGGCCGCCCGCGTCCAACGCAGTCTGTTGCCGGAGGATCTGCCTGACGTGCCGCCGCTGCGGATCGCCGGCATCTACGAGCCGAGCGAACTGCTAGGCGGCGACTTCTACGACTTCCATTCCGGAGAAGAGGGCTGCACCGTCGTCTTGGCCGACGTCGCCGGGCACGGTCCTCCCGCCGCCCTGGCCGCGTCGTTGATCAAGGGCGTCTTCCATGAGGCCGCCGACCGCTGCAACGATCCGCGCGCCCTGCTCGGCGAGATGAACCGACGTCTTTCTCGCTTCCTGCCTTCCGGGCTCTACTCCGTCGCGATCGCCGCTCGCCTCGACGGTCCGCGCATCCATCTGGCGAGCGCGGGCGTCCCCTATCCGCGTATTCGCCGCGCCTCGGGCCAAGTGGAGACGGTCGTCCTCAACGGAATGCCGCTCGCGTTGCTGCCGGAAGCGACCGCCGACGCCTACGACGCTCGCACCGTCGAGCTCGCTCCGGGCGATACGCTCCTGCTCGCCACCGACGGTCTGGCCGAGGTCCGTGATCGAGCCGACCGGCAGTTCGACGAAGCCGGGCTGGCCGACACGCTCTCGGCGGGCCCCTGCGAACCCCAACCCCTGCTCGAAGCCTTGCTCGACGCCGCCCGTGCACACGGAGAGTTTCGCGACGACGTGACCGCCTTGGCCCTCAGCCGTCCCGCCTCCGATTGAACCATTGCGCGTCGGCCGTCCGAGCCGCCTCGTCTTCCAGCATCTGCTCCAACCGAGTCTCGATCGCGAGCCCTTTCCCGGCCAAGTTGACCCGCTCGTGGGGATCGTCCCGCAAGTCGTAGAGCTCCCGTCCGCCCTGGAGGTAGACGTTCAGTTTCCATCGGCGCGTCCGTACCGCTCGCGTCGGATTCGCCCACCGCTGCTTGGAGTGGTACTCGGCGAAGATCGCCGTGCGTCCGGTCTCCTCTCCCTCAAGCGCCGGCCGCAAACTCACGCCGTCTAGATCCGGGGGCGCGTCCACTCCGGCTAGGTCGCACAGCGTCGGAACCAGATCGGCGTGACAAGCCAGCTCCTCCGACTGCTTGCCGCCGTCGATCCCCGGTGCGGCGACCACGAACGGAACGTTCATCAACTCCTCGTACAGAAACGGTCCCTTGAACGCCAACCCGTGCTCGCCCAGCCCGTCCCCGTGGTCCGACGTGTAGGCGACGATCGCATCCTGCCCGGCCGCCTCCAAGCAGACGCCGAAGTTCCGATCGGCATCCTCGATGAGGTCGTAGTAGAGACTCCGATACCCCAGCCAGTCCTGCGGGCCGTAGTTCGCCGCGGCCTGACCCTGGTCCTGCTCGACGTAGGCGCGCTGCGCGACCGGCCTCGTGGAAAGGTCCTCTAAGCCTGAGTTCGGCGGCTCGATCCCCTCGCGAATCTTCGTCGCCTTGCCCGCCGCCCGCAGCCGCGGATAGTCGTACACGTCGTGCGGTTGGAGGATGGAGACCACGGCCAACCAAGGCTCTTCCTGAGCCTGGATCCACTCCGCCGCTCGCCGGACGACCTCCGCGTCTCCCCCGCGTCCATAGGTCACGGCCGCATCGAAGCCGAACGCGTCGCCGTCGATCTCCCTGCCGGGCGTCAGGTGCCACTTGCCGAAATAGCCCGTGCGGTAGCCCGCGGCGCGGAACAGCGATCCCAGGTTCGGAGTCGAAGGATCGAGCGGCTTCGACCCTACCGCGCCGATGTTCGTCCGCACGCCCGAGCGATGCGGCGCCAGCCCGGTCCACAGCGTTCCGCGCGCAGGCGAGCACTGCGGCGCGGCGCACCATGCGTTGGGGAACGATACGCCCCGCCGCTCCAACCGCTCCCGGTTGGGGACGTTCAGCCGGGCGCGATCGACCCGCGCCGACTCCTGGTCGGAAAGGAAGACGAGCACGTTCGGCCGCTGCGCCTGTCCACCCAAACGCCGTGCTAGGCATCCCCCGAGTCCCGCGCCTAGGAACGTCCTCAGAATCCCCCTGCGAGTCGCCTTGACCATCGATCGACATACTACACCCGGCCGCCGAGCCTTTCCTTACCCGCAGTAAGGTGCTTTCCCCTAGCCGATTCCTACGGGCGGACTATGTACCAAACCGCTCCGCAACCCGTAAGTAAATAGGGAAGCCGAAAAGCCCGATGTCCGAGAAAATCACCATCGCCGTCGCCGACGATCATTCCGTCTTCCGCCGAGGCGTCACCACGCTGCTCTCTCTCGAAGACGATATGGAGATCGTCGCCTCGCTCAGCGACGGCTCGCAGGTGATCGAACTCCTCGAAAAGTCCGAGCCGGACATCCTCCTGCTCGACCTGCGCATGCCGGGCATGAACGGGCTCGAGACGCTTCGGCGGCTGAAGGCCGGCAAGGAACGGAGCGTACGCATCATCCTGTTGACCGCCTCGGAAGACCAAGACGAGTACGCCGAAGCCGTCACCAACGGGGCCTCCGGCGTCCTGCTCAAGCAAGCCGCCACACAGAGCCTCGCCGACTGCATCCGCACCGTCGCTTCCGGCGAAATCTGGCTCGACTCCGATGCTCTTCCGCTCCCGGACGACTTCGCTTCCGCCGTGATCACCGGCTAACCGCCGCATCCCGCAAAACCCGGTACGCTAGACGTCGTCCGATGTCTGTCATTGCCGAACGCGTCGATCAGCTTCTCCACCCGATACGCACCGTACGAATCCTGGCCGGTCGCGGACGCGCTCGCTCGCTCCAGCGCAAGCAACGGCTGCCGTCGGTCGCGCTAGACGACGTCGCGGGCGCGACCTCCGCACCCGCCGACGTGATCGAAGAGGATCGCGGACTGTCCATCCCCGACCTCGACGCCCTCGTCCGCGTCGCCCACGTGCTCGATCCGAAAACGGTCCTCGAGCTCGGCACCTCGCTTGGCAACTCCGCGGCGAACGTTTGCCGCGCGGCGCCCCAGGCCGAAGTGGTCACCGTCAACGCGCTGCCCGAGCAGCTTTCGGGCGAGATCATCACCTGGGCGCTCGAGCGCGACGACATCGGCCGCGTCTTTCGCTCCCACGGATACGGCGATCGCGTTCGCCAGGTCTACAGCGATACGCTCCAGCTCGATCTCGCTCCGCATCTCGCGGAAGGCTCCGTCGATCTTGCCGTGATCGACGCTTGCCACGATACGGAATACGTTCTCTCCGACTTCCTCAAGGTCCAGCCGTACGTGGCTCCGGACGGCGTCGTGCTGATGCACGATACGCACCCCTCTCTGGCGCGACATCTGTGGGCCAGCTATATGGCCTGCATGCAACTGCGGGAGCGGGGCCGCGACGTGCGCCACCTTGAAGGTACGTGGTGGGCTGCCTGGCGCCCGTGTTGGGATTAGCACGGAACTTCTCTTGCGGCTTCTCGTATCCTTGCCTACGAGGAAACTGCCATGCGCTATTTGCTTGCTCTGTCATTGTTCTGTTTCGCCGGCTGCCACGTGCACGCCGGGCAGTGGGGCGGCTGCAAGGCCCGCCGCAGTCTGAACGAGTCGATCGACGTCTCCGGCGCCTCGTCCGCCAAGATCGTCGCTTCCGCCGGCGATCTGCGCGTCTCCGGCGATGCCGGCCAGACGCGCCTAGAAGTTTCGGCCGAGGCTTGCGCCGTCGACGAAGCGGCGCTGGACGAGATGGAGCTCCTGGTCGAGCGTCGTGGAGACCAGCTCTACGTCGAGACGGTCATGGCGTCGTCGGATCGTTGGAAGGGGAATCGCCGCATGGATCTCGTCGTCGTCCTGCCCGAGTCGCTCTCGGTCGAAGTCGTCGACCGCTCCGGGGACCTGCGTGTCGAGGACGTCGCCGCCGCCAAGATTGACGACTCCTCGGGCGACCTGGTCGTCGACGACGTGCAGGGCGACCTGGAGATCAAAGACAGCTCGGGCGACGTGCGCGTCGATGAAGTCGCGGGCGACGTTCGCGTCGACGACCGCTCGGGAGACGTCCGCATCACCGACGTCGGCGGCAGCGTTACGGTCCGCGATCGCTCAGGCGACGTGATCGTCCGCGACGTTGCAGGCGACCTCACCGTCGCCGAAGACGGCTCCGGCTCGGTCGACCACTCGGACGTTCGAGGCCGCGTCCGCCTGGACGACTAACCCGCCGCGGCACACGGCTCACGGCCTCTAGACTTCTTCCGGCACCACGAACGGCGCCCGGTACGTCCGGGTCAGCAACTCGTTCGCCTGCTCGTCGCTCGTGATCCGCTCTGTCTTGGGATCGTAGGTCACCTCGCGTCCGGTGCGGTAGCTGATGTTGCCCAGGTGCGCCATCAGCGACGACTTGTGACCTTCTTCCACGTCGGCGGTCAGTTTGGAGGCGTCGCCCGCGCGAACGGCGGCGATGAAGTTGTCGAAGTGAGGCTGGTCCTTGATCTTGTCGTTCGGATCCTCGGCGAACGGCCCCGGCTTCTTCTGCTTGCCGAGATAGGTGTAGTAGGCCGAGTAGTGCGGCAGCACCATGTACCCTTCCGATCCGTAGAAGATCAGTCCGGTGCACACGCCGTGCGTCGGCCACTCCTCGCCGATGCCCGCCTCGGTGTTCGAGATCCACGGCCGCACCTCGAACGTCAACATCACGTCGCGCTCGGGAAACTCGTAGCTGATCGACTGCGTGTTCGGCGTCTCTTGCGCGTCGTCGTGGACGAATTTTCCGCCCATCGATTGGATGCGCGTCGGCTCGTCGAGATCGAGCGCCCAACGCATGATGTCCAACTGGTGGACGCCTTGGTTGCCCAGCTCGCCGTTGCCGTAGTCCCACTGCCAGTGCCATTTGTTGTGCAGTCGCAGATTCGAGAACGGCCGATCCGGCGCGGGACCTTTCCACAAGTCGTAGTCGACGCCTTGCGGCACGGGGCCGGTCTTGTGCGGGCCGATCGAAGGCCGCCACTTGTAAGCCAATCCTCGAGCCATGTAGACGTCGCCGATCACGCCGTCCTTGAGCGCCTGGACGCCCTCGATGATGTTGGGGGAGGACCGGTTCTGCGTGCCGTGCTGCACGATCCGGTTGTACTTGCGCGCCGCTGCCACAGCCTGCTTGCCCTCAAAGGCGTTGTGCGAGAGCGGCTTCTCCACATAGACGTGCTTGCCTGCTTGGCAGGCCCAAATCGAGCCGAGCGAATGCCAGAAGTTCGGCGTCGCAAAGAATACGGCGTCGATGTCTTTGCGGTCGAACAGCTTGCGCATGTCCGAGTAGCTCGACTGCACGCGGCGCCCGGCGAGCTTCTCGTAGTCGTTCATCCGCTCGCCGAGCACGTTGGAATCGACGTCGCAAAACGCCGCGATCTCGACGTTCTCGCTCTGTTCCAAGTTGTGGACGGCCTTGATGTGCGATCGACCGCGTCCACGTAATCCGACGATGCCCACGCGGATGCGGTCGTTGGCGCTCTTGGGCGAAGCGGCGACGGCGGGCGCCCCCAGCACGGCGGCTCCGGCCGCGGCCGTGGCGGCGTCCCGAACGAAGCTGCGACGATTCGACGTTTTCTCAGACATGGCTGGGCATGATTGTATACCCGAACGGACGCTCGGGGGCCCTCGGGTCGGACGCGGACGCCCTCAATCCTTAAAAGGATCGAAGACGTCCGCGCCGGCCATCGCCACGCCGATCGGCTTCAGACGGTGCACCACGTCAATCGTCTTGGCGTGGTGCTCGAGCACCTCCGGCAGCCGCTTGTAGCAGTGCGGACTCTCGTCCACGCCCGCTCCGCGCAACTCCACCCCGGCGCCGTCCACCGATGCACGCATCATTTCGGCGGTGACCTTGGGCGCGCGTTTCACTTCGCCCGTCCGACGGTCGACCTTGCCGCGAGCCGCCGAACGTCCGAGCACGCGACCGGCCCCGTGCACGGTCGAATAGAGCGCCTTGCGCTGCTCTTCGGCAGCTTCGTCTTCGGTCGCCTCTTTGCCGCGGATGATGACCGCTTCCTCGGACATCGAGCCGCCCACGAACCCGAGCTGCCCCGGCCACGCGGGCGTCGCGCCCTTGCGAACCACCCACAGCATTTCGCCGTCGTGCTCTTCACGCCAGGCGAAGTTGTGGTGGTTGTGAACCTGCTCGACGATCTTCGCGCCCAAAATCTTGGCCACGCGATCGCAGACCCAGTCGCGTCCGGCGTAGGCGTAACGCCCGGCCAGATGCATCGCTTCGAGGTACTGCGCGCCGAGATCGGAATCCGTCGCCAGCAAAGCCGGCTGAGCATGGATCGCGTCCTTGGCCCCCGCCTTGCGCAGGAACCAAGTCGCGGTCTTATGCCCCAACCCGCGGCTGCCGAAGTGGACGCCGATCCAGACGCGATCCTCTTCGTCGGTGAAGATGTCGACGTAGTGGTTGCCCGAGCCGACGGTGCCGAGCTGCTTGCGAGCCGACTCCTTCAGTCGCGCGACCGATTCAAGCTTCCAAGCGTCGTCGTCGAAAAGCGCGTGGTCCACGTCTTCACGATTCTTACGCCCGAGCCCGAAGGAGATCGTCTCAAAGACGTCGTCCATGATCGTCGAGATGTTCTTGCGCACTTCGTCGGCGTCGGCGTTCAAACGCACGGCCTTGTTGCCGCAAGCGATGTCATACCCGACGCCCGAAGGCGAAACATGGTCGCGATAAGCTACGACCCCGCCGATGGGCACCGCATAACCGAGGTGATGGTCGGCCATAAACGCACAACGATCCGCCGTCCGCTCACAAGCAGCCATCTGCATCTGCGTCTGCTCTTCGGGTTCCTCGCCCCAATAGGGGATTTTTTCGAATAGATACTTCATGGCTTTCTACTCCTTCTTAGCAAAGGGTTCGCGGCTAGCTAAGGCCGCAACGACCGGAACAGAAAACTTGGGTGTTCCAACGTGCGCTAAAGGTCTTGACTAGAGGCGCTCCACACGTTGGGCAATAACCAATCGGTGCTTGCCGACACTTTCCTGGGCTGAGAGAATCGAAGCCTTGCTGGTAGTAATGGCGTTTCAGAGAAACCCTCTCTCGCGGGCCAAAGGCTTTCGCGAGAAAACCGCCGGAATCGCCCCCGTACCACGGCTCTCCGCCCGTTAGCCACTCCAGGTAGGCAGCGATCTCGATGATCTCGATACATCTTCCTCGCGGGTAGTCGCGACTGTAGAATCTCCCGAACAGCGCCACCTGGATAAAGACTTCTCCCGGCTCGGGGATCAGGGCCGGACCATCTTGCTCGTATTGCCGCACGCAGGACAGTGCATACTCATCCGAGATTAGGCCTCCTAGCTGACTGAACCGGTCAAAGAGCAGCGCGGACCACTCCGTGACCTGCTCTGGAGCCACCGGCCCTGGGACTCTGACGAACATCTGTGCATCGACGCCCATTTTGAAACCCCTCCCTCGGCCGGCGGATCTCGCCGATCACCCGCCGACTTGCTTCTGAATCAGAAACCTCATGAACCGTATTTCTGACGAAGCTTTTCCAGTTCCTTTCCTCCATGCTTCCGCATGTATCGATTGAACTTGGTCGTATAGCTATCGCCCAGAGTTACTCGCGCGACTTTGTCGTATTCAAGTCGGTACACCTTTTCCCATTTGCCGTTCGCGTCGTAGCAGCAAAGGGCAAATCCCGCGTCGTCGGCCTCGAAGACCGGCCCGATGTAAAAGGAACTCTGTCTGCCGTCGTCGAAGATCACCTCGACTCCCGGCCAGAAGTCCCTGCCGACAAATTCCCGGAACAGTTCAGGCAGAGTCTCGACGTGATCGAGCCAGGGTATCGGGCGCAGGTTCTCCAGCGCTTGGCTCTCCCGAAGGATCGCATTCGCGCACCGCTCGAACCCGCCGTCTCGGTAGCCCCGAATGTGCTTCTTCGGTAGAACAAGAACCCCGTCTGGCGCCAAGTCACGAAATTCACGAACCACGACGAATTGCCTACGGTTGTGCGTCACTACGCCGTCGAAACTGCCGCCGTCCGGGATAGCAGTCTTCAGCTCCAGGCACCACTGCGACTCCAACGATTTCTTGTATTTTGCCGACAAACCCATCTTGAAACCCCTTCCCCGGCCGGCGGATCTCGCCGATGATCCGCCGGCCCAAAACTCGTTCGCAAAAGATTGGCGGGAACGGCAGGACTCGAACCTGCGACCTCTCGCTTCGCAAGCGAGCGTTCTCAGTCCATCTGAACTACGTCCCCGAACTCAGGGGCTGTGAAAAAATTGATCGGGCGTTCCCAGGGCTTGCGCCCTGGGCCAACGGAATGCCGCCCTTCGGGCTGAGCCCCGACTGGCGAAACAACGGGCTCTCGCTTCGCGAATCGCCCTGGGACCCGGCACTCACGTACCGGGCTCTGACGGATCCGACCGCCGTGCCTATCTTTTTCATAGCCCCTCAGACTCTGAAACCCTCTCGGAGAATTGGCGGGAGCGGCGGGAATTGAACCCGCGACCTCACGGCTGACAACCGAGCGCTCTCATCCGACTGAGCTACGCCCCCGCATCGGCTCGCGCAGCACAGCGCTAGAGAGAGCCGCGCCTCCGCGAACCGGAATTCAAACTAAGAAAAGGAAAGTCGTCGCTAGCCTCTAGAAAAGAGGCGCCGGCACCCGCGTCCGTAGAGGCGACGTATCCGAATACGTTCGCAAGCGTCGATCGAGTCTTTCTTGCATTAGCAGTCGCCTCCTATTTGAAATCGGACTTTTTGGGCGGCGGTCGTCAAACTTCAACGAAGTAAGCACCACCAGTCAGAGGGTAACACTGAAATCGGCAGGTCTCAACCACAAAATCGAACTTTCCGAATCTTTTTCTTCCATTCGCTACACTCGGGCGGATATGGCCCGAGTCATCCCCGAGCGCATGGCCGCGAAGATCGAAGGCGAGTTCGTCGTCTTTTTGATCGGCATGCGCATCAACAAGCCGTGGAAGCTGCACAAGTGGCTCCCCGTTTTCTTCGCCATGCCGCGCATGATCAAGGAGCTCGAAGCCGACCCTGACTCCGGCTTCCTCGGTCACAACGGCATCACCGGGCGCGTCATCGTCCAGTACTGGCGCTCCTTCGAGCACTTGGAAGCCTACGCCCGCAACCGCGACCAGAAACACTGGCCCGCCTGGGTTGCTTTCAACAAGCGCGTCGGCGCCAGCCGCGGCGACGTCGGCATCTGGCACGAAACGTATCGCATCCAACCCGGGAGCTACGAGGCGATCTACTCCGGCATGCCGCCCTTCGGCCTCGGCCGGATCGGGGAACTGGTTCCCGCGTCCGGACGCCGCGAAGCCGCCTCCGGACGGATGCAGAGCGGGGTCGCCCAATGAAAGGCGATTCCAATGGCGGCTCTGGGGGCGGTTACGATGACGGCTACCGCAACTGCCCTTGCTTCTGGGGAACCGAACCCGGCAGCCTCGTCCGCCGGCTTCCGGAATTCGTCGACTCCTTCGACGGCCTCCACGTCCTCGACGCCGGTTGCGGCGAAGGCAAGAACGCCGCCGCACTCGCCCAACGCGGCGCACTCGTCGACGCCTTCGACGTCTCTCAGTACGCCGTCGAAAACGGCCGCCGCCAGTGGCCTGAGCTCGAGTCGATCCGCTGGCGCGTCGCCGACGCCCGCAACGAAGATCTTCCGGCCGCGCATTACGACCTGGTCATCGCCTACGGCTTCACCCACTGTCTAGCCGACGAGGCGGAGATCGTCGACCTCGTCTCGAAGCTGCAAGCGGCCGCGAAAGCCTCGGCGCTCCACGTGCTGGTGGCGTTCAACGATCGACGGCAGGAACTCGAAGCCGCTCATCCCGGCTTCCATCCGACCCTGCTCTCGCACGCGCGCTATCTCGATCTCTACGACGGCTGGGAGATCCTCGTTGAATCCGACACGGATCTCACCGAGACGCATCCCCACAACCAGATCGAGCACACTCACTCGATGACCCGCCTCATCGCCCGCAAACCGCGCTAGGCGATCCCGGCCGCTCGCCCGCGTCGCTCCCATTCGAGCGCCTGCGCTTCGTCGCCCAACGTACGGTAGGCGACGGCCGCGTGCCGAAAGACGTCGCGTACGGAAGAGAGCAGAGTCACGTGCATGTGGACGCTCTGCCGCGACCTCCGCTCCTGGTAGATCAGGGGATTTTCGAGATACGGGTTCAGCCGCAACGCCTCCCGCGCGCAGCGAATCGCCTCCTCGGGGGCCGACTCTTCCAGCAGCGAAGCCGCGTTCAGACACATCTGCGGCGACTCGGGCAGCGCAGCCAACACCGCTCGACAATGCCGAAGCGCGTCATCCCGGTTCCCGGCCCGAAGCGCAACCTCCGCCGCCACGCAACGCGCCGCATCCCAGCGATGGAAACCCGTCCCCGCCGCGACCACGCGCTCCGTCTGCACCCGCGCCTCTTCATTGCGCCCTTGCCGGAGCAGGAAGCTCGCCAGAAACAGCCGCGCGACCAGCTCGTACTCCGCCCACGCCGAACCCGCTTCCGCGACGCCGCGCGCGAAGGCCGCCTCGGCTTCTTCGTCCCGGTCGAGCAGTGCGTACTCCAGCCCCAAGTACGTGTGGAAGATCGGATGCTCGGCGACGTGCGCCTCCATCAGCGCCAGGTAGCGCTCGGATTTTTCCGGCTCGGCCGCCTTTACGAGACCGCTCAGATGGTGGATCGCGACCGACGCGTTCTCCACCCGCCCGATCGCGCGCGCCGCCGGACCCGCGCTGGCGTGGATCGGCGTATCGGAGTAGCGAATCCTAGGATCGTTGCGCCACAGCCGAAACCGCGGCCCCTGCGACCAGCGGCCCCGGCCCGAGTAGTGCAGACAAGGCAGATTCCACCCGGCGAGATCCGGCGCCGCCTCGGCCGTGATCCTGCGCAAAGTCTCGCCGCCGACTCGGCAGATCCGCTCGTCGGAGTCGAGCACGAGAATCCAGTCCCCGGTCGCTGCTTCCAGGTACGCCGTGCGCGCCCGGTCCAGCTCGCCTTCCGGGACCGCGACCAACCGCGCGCCGAACGCTCGCGCGACTTCGGCGCTCCCGTCGGTCGAGGCGTTGTCGGCGACGACGAGCTCGTCGACGAAAGGGCGCAGGCTCTCCAGGCACCCGCGCAGCAGCTCCGCTTCGTTCTTGACCAGCACGCAGCCGGTGATCGTAGTCTCGCTGCCGCCGTGCTTCTTCAACAAACGATTTGTAACACCTCGAGCCGGAACAGCCACACGCTGAGCCCGACGCCTAGAATGAGAGGACGTGGCCCAGAACCCTGAGATCGCCGACCACCTAGCGCAACTTCAGGAGGCCCGCGCCCGCGGCGAACGACTCCTCGAGCAGCTCGACGACCAAAGCCTCAACTGGCGTCCCTCCCCCGATCAGTGGAGCGTCGCCCAGTGTCTCGACCACCTCAACATCACCGCCCAAAAGTACCTCTCGACCATGACCGACGTGGTCGCTGAAGCCAAGCGGCAAGGTCCGCACGGCCAGGCCCCGGGCAAGCGACGTCTGCTGGCGCGCTTCTTCATCTGGTCGCTCGAGCCGCCCTCTCGCCTCAAGGCCAAGGCCCCGCAGCCGTTCGCGCCGGGGCAAGAGTTCCGCCTAGACGAGATGCGCCAAGCGCACGCCCAAGCTCGCGATCGTCTGCGGGAACTGATCGAGGCCGCGGACGGCGTCGCGCTCGATCAAGTCAAGGTCGTCTCGCCGGTCACCGACAAGATCCACTTTCGCGTCGGCGAGGCTTTTGCCGTCATCTTGGCGCACGAACGCCGCCATCTTGCTCAGGCGGAACGCGTACTTTCTGAAATGAAGAAGTGAGGAAGGGCCTAGGCGACGCGCGTCTCGCGAGCGTGTCCCAGGCCGGCGGCGACCGGACGCCGAGCCACGGCTTCGTTGACCATCCGGTCCGAGCGCCGCGCCATCACCAACATCGCCGCCACGCCCACAAACGAAAGCGCCGAAAGCGCGATCAGCGGACGCCACTGCTCCAGCAGCATCAGACCCACCATCAGCGCGACCACCACGTAGGCCGCCCAGAGCACGTTCGTGACGAACGCCGGGAGAACGGGAGTCGGCTGCGTGTTGGGGGTCGTCTCGGTCATCTTGGGCTCCTCGGTCGGTAGTAGTTGGAGGTCACCTCAGGGGCTTTTCCACTACAAGTAGAGTAGTTGCCTTAGATTGTATGACCGGACCGGGGATAGGTCAAGCACGAAATCGCCGAATTACTACATTCGTCCAGAATCATGATTCGGCTGTAACGACTTGTATTTTGAGTCACTTCGAGTCGGCTCCCCGTGATGCCGTCACCTGGAACCCGCGCCGCTCGCCCACCCAGGCGTCCCAGGCTTCCGGCGCTCGCCCGCTCCAGGTCCACAGCCGCCGACCTTGCGCGTGCAGTTCTTCGTTCTGGGGCTGGATCGCGTCCCTTGCGCCCGGACGCTTGCGATAGACCGGCCGCACGTCGAACGCCCGCTGCAACTGCTCGACCACGGCGTCGGTCCGTCCGGCGAATCGCGAGAGCCACGCCGCCGCCAGCCGGTAGTCCCGCTCCCGGCCCGCACGCTCGGCGGCCGAGAGTCCCGGCGCGGCGATCCCCCTGCGCAGCCGGATCAGCAGCGAGCGCAGCGCCTCGATATCTTGCTCGGCGATCGCCAGCGCCGATTCCACCCGCAGCGCCGCGGTCCGCGCCCGATCATCCGACCGCGTCGCGAGCGCCGCCCGCAGCAGCGGACGGACTTCCCCCAGACGCACCCCGTGCCGGACGTAGGCCCGCGCGATCCGCAACCGCGTGTCGTCGCCGAGGAAGCGGATCCCGTCGTCTTCCCGCATCGCAGCTAGGGCGCCGTCGGCCGCCTGCTCGACCAGCCCCGGCGCGACCTCGGACAGCTCCGCCAAAGCCTGCAGCCGATCTCGCCAGGCGAACTCGCGCTCCGGCCAGCGCGCAATCCAGCGATCGCTCGCCTCGAGCAGCGCCCGCCAAAACGCCTGTCGCGCTTCGTAGGACGCCGGCAGCCCGGTCGTGCGAATCCGGTCGAAGCGTACGCGCTCCCGTCGATAGAGTTCGATCGGGAGCTGATCACGTTCGCCCTCGACGAGCGCTTCCTGCCGCGCGCTCGGTCCGGCTCTTTCCGGTCCGGCTGTTTCAGGCCCGCTAACCGGCGTCGCTCCGCTCGCCGCGCCCGCCGCCAGCAAAACGCCGACCGCGAGCAGCCGCCTACAATGGCCCGAATGAGACTGCAAGGAAAGGTCGCCCTCGTCACCGGCGCCGGCACCGGCATGGGCGCCGGAATCGCTCGCCTCTTCGCCGCCGAAGGCGCTCGCGTCGTCGTCAACTACCGAGCCTCGGAGGTCGAGGCCTCGCAAGTCGTCGAGCGGATCACGGCCGAGGGCGGGGAAGCGTTCGCGCTCCAGGCCGACGTCGCCGTCGAGGCCGAGGTTGCTCGCATGATCGCGACTGTCGAGCAGCGTTGGGGGCGCCTCGACTACCTGGTCAACAACGCCGGCTGGAGCCAGGTTGTGAGCCATGGCGACCTCGATGCTCTCAACGATGAGATCTGGGACCGCACCCTGGCCGTCAACCTGAAAGCGCCGTTCTACTGCGTGCGGCAGGCGGTTGATCTGATGCGCCGATCCGGCGGCGGCGCGGTCGTCAATAACGCCTCCGCCTCGGCCTATCACGCCGCCGGAAGCTCGATCGCCTACTCGGCCGCCAAAGCCGGCGTCGTCAACATGACCCGCTCGCTCGCGCGCGCTCTCGCCCCCGACATCCGCGTCAACGCCTTCGCCCCGGGACTGGTGGAGACGCGCTTCGCCGGCTGGCCCGCCGAGGTCTTCGAACGCGGCCGCGAAAGCGCTCTGCTGGGCGACTTGGTCTCGGTGGAAGACATCGCCCGTACGGCGCTCTTCCTGGCCGTCGACGCGACGGGGATGACCGGCGAGACGATCCTCGTAGACGGCGGAAAGACCAACCTGGGCACAAAGCCAAAAATCTAGAAGCGCGCCGGGCTCACACGCCCCGAGGGTAGCAACCCCCTCCAAACGCCGCGCAGGCTCCCTTCTCTCGCTTTGTCGGCGCGTCCCTAATAGCTCGGATGCCGCTCGTAGACCGGCTTCGCCTTCTTGCGGTCCCGAGTCGTCCACAGCAGCCCCGCCGAGGCCGCCGACAACGTCGTCGACCAGATCAGCAACGGCTGCAACGCGTCCAACTGCAATCCTCCAAAGCGCACCAACAACTCCGCTTGATAGCCCAACCCGAGCAGTAGTCCGAGCGCGTACCCCACGCGCAGCGATCGGCACATCAACCACGCCGCCACGCCGCCGGCCGCAATCAGCAGCCAGGTCACCGTCGGCAGGTCCGAGTGCAGGCCGTACTGCCACCAAGTCATCAACGCGATGCACGCCGTCGCCAGGAACTCGACAAACTTCTTCACTTCCGTTCCCTCTTCCTTATCCCTTGATCTCTTATCTGGAAAACCGGGCTACACTGATGGGCGCGATGACGTTTGATCTCTCCCTCGACCGCCGCGAGTTCCTCCAGTGGACGACCTCGGCCGCCTTCCTCTCCGCCTTGGCCGTCAAGGCCGACGCGGCTGACGACGACGCCCGCGGCGAGTGGAGAAACAAACGTCCCGGAGTCTCATATCGGCGCCTCGGCCGGACGAACTTCATGGTTTCCGAAATCATCTGCGGCGGAAACCACATCAGCCCCGACAACTACCGCCACGTGGTCGAAGCCTTCGAGATGGGCGTCAACTACTTCGACACCGCCATCGCTTACGGCGGCGGCAAAAGCCAACTCGGATACGCCCGCGCGCTCAAGGAGGTCGGCCGCGAAAACGTCTTCCTCGCCTCCAAAGCCAGCCCCTGGCTTGGCCGCCGCAACCGCGCGCTCAAGGCCATCTACGACTCGCTCGACGACGCCGAGCAGCAACGGCTCCAAGCTCAAGCCGCCGAAACCTTGGCCGCTCGCAACGCGCTCGACGACGACTACCTCTGCAACTACTTCGGAGGCCAACAGCCCGCCCTCGAAGCCTCCGCCCTCTCGGCCGCCGTCGACAGGAAGTACGGCTCGAAAGTCGATCGCCAAAGCAACTACAAGCAGGAGCTGATCGACAACGTCCACGAGACGCTCTCGAAACTCGACACCGACTACCTCGACGTCGTCATGTGTCCGCACGCGGCCAACACGCGCGAAGACGTCGTCGACTACCCGGAGATCTTCGAAGCCTTCGAGCAGTTGAAGAAGGAAGGCAAGGTGCGCCACCTCGCCGCCTCATCGCACTCCGATCCCGCCGGCGTCATCGACGGCGCGATCGACGCCGAGCACTACTCGGTCGTCATGTGCGCTTACAACATCGTCAACCAGGCCTACATGCAAGAAGCGCTCGACCGCGCCCAAGAGGCCGACCTCGGCATCATCGCCATGAAGGTCGCCCGGCCCGTCCACCACGGCCGCGCGAACGGCGTCCCCAACGATCCGCGCCGCGTCGCCATGATCCAAGATTGGATGCCCGATCAGGACCTGCACCTCGCCCAAAAGTGCTATCTCTGGGCGCTCAAGGATCCACGGGTAACTTGCTGCAATTCAGAGATGGTGAACCTGGAACAGGTCCAAATGAACGTGCCCCTAGCCCTAAAGAAAGCGTAAACTCGCTCACTATCAGTAATTTGGCCCCTGCTGCTACGAGCGTCGTGTAACTTGTTCTTTTTTCGGCTGGTTAACGTGTTTTAACCAATTGCGAGCGCGCGGGGTTTTCTCGTTGACTTTGTGATGCAGGCCACTCTACAATCCGAACAATGCGGAGTAATAGTGTTTTCCGCCTAGTACTGCTTACGGTCTTCGCCCTACTACTCGCGGCCCCCGCGAGCGCGGTCCGAATCGTCACCTACTCTCCGATCGTCGACGGGACTTGGACCGACAAGGCGTTCTCGCCCCTTTCGACCGAGCCGCCCTTTCACGTATTTGAGGTGGAAGACACGACCGGTCCCGATCTCAAGGTGCAAGCCGGGCCGGTATCCGCCGACGTCAGCCGCGGGTTCTTGGAGTTCGACCTTTCGGCGATCACGGAGCCGGAGCGGATCCTCTCGGCCAGTCTCGTCCTGTCGAGCAGCGTGGCTCTCGGGGAACCCGGCGGACCGCTGACCTACGTGCTCGGCTACCCGTCCAACATGGTCGTCGACATGGCCGACGGTTTCGGCCTGGGCGCCTTCCCGTTCGCCACCGGACGAATGGGCATCGACGTGACGTTGTTCGTGCGCGAGCGCATCGCGGCCGCGGCGAGCGGACTCGCTTTCATGTTGCGGGCGATGGACGGGGTGGAGCGGGGACAGATGCTCGTTGAGCAGTTCTTCCGTTCGAGCGAGTTTCAGGACCCGGATATGCGCCCCGCGCTCGTGGTCGAACTGGAGACGCCCGAACCCGACGCCGGAGTGCTACTGCTCACGGGGCTTGTTCTCGCCGGCGGCTGGCGCAAGTACCGCGCCAGGAAACCGGCCGAATAACTCGCCGGACTCGCAGGGGCGGTCGGAGATATCGTCAGATCCGGCGGAGCCGGCATGCCGAGTCCCTGCAGGCTGAGCAACGGGCTCTTGCTTCGCAAATCGCCTTGTGACCCGGCACTTACGTACCGGGCTCTGACGGAGGAAGAGCGTTTGAGGGCGACGGGTGTCCGGCTCTGGGTCGCGAAGGGAGGTGCTTCACGCGCGACCGTGGTCGCGGGCTTATTTGGGTGCGGGGCGGCGGTGCGGGGGCGCTCGAGAAACCTTCGAGCACGGCTCGAAGGCGGCACGGCTGGAGCCGTGCGCTACGTCGGGCGCATCGGCAAGATCGCCCCTTAACACCCGAGCGATAACGATTCCACTAAAGAGAAAGGCCCCGGCGTTTGGCGCCGGGGCCTTGTTTGTTCCGTGTTTCGGAGCGTGAACGCTCGCCCTTAGGCGGCGCGCTTCAGCTTCTCGTCGGTCGGCTCCAACTCGTCGTGCTCTTCCTGACAGGAAACGCACAGAGTCGTCCAGGCAATCGCCTCCAGACGCTTGGGGTTGATCTCTTCCCCGCAGTCCTGGCAAATGCCGTACTCGCCTTCGTCGAGCGAACGGATCGCCGTTTCCACGGCGCGACGCGTCTGATAATCCGAGTCGAACAGGCGCACGGCCAAGTCCATCTCGTTGCGCGACTGGATCTGATCCATCGGTTCGTTCGACCAATCCGTGATGAGCTCGTGACGACGGTCGCCGGCCGACAGTTGGGCCAACTTGTCCATCAAACGCTCGCGAATCTCCGTTTTCTGCTTCTTTGTCATCTCTCTTTCCACCTCAACTGTAAAGCTCTCTAGTCAGCCGGCGAGATTGAATCCCGCTCTTCTGTGTTGCGGACTAGTAGATGCGACCCACTCCCTGGTGGTTGCGCAAATCCCGAAAAAAATCCGACACCCCCAACCAAGCTCTCCCCGATCGGATCTCGAGAGCGACCTCGCTCAGGTCAGAATCTCTCGAGCTCGCTCGAAGATTCGGCGGAACATCTGGGGCGTCAACCGCCCCGTTTGCGTGTTCTGCCTGCTCGGATGGTACGAACTGATCAGCGTCCTGCCGTCAGGCAGAACGTGCTCAGCGCCGTGGCTGAAGGGGTATTCAGACTTCCGGGTCGCGCGTCCGGCTCGGATCTCCGCCGCGAGAAAAGCGTCGTGTCCGAGACGGCCAAACGTGACCACCACCAAGACGTGGGGTAAGTGTATCAGCTCTTCATCTAGATGGGAAGCGCAATTTTCGAATTCTTTTCGCGACGGCTTGTTGTCCGGCGGAGCGCAGCGAACCGCGGCCGTAATGTAGGCATCCAGCAGCTCCAAGCCGTCCTCGCGCGAGGTCGATTCGGGTTGGGAAGCGAAGCCCGCTTCGTAGAGAGCCTTGTACAGAAAATCGCCCGACGAGTCGCCGGTGAACATTCGGCCGGTCCGATTCGCCCCGTGCGCTCCCGGCGCCAGACCAACCATCAACAGCCGCGCGCTCGCGCGTCCGAACGACGGTACCGGACGTCCCCAGTACTCCCAATCGCGATAGGCCCGCCGTTTGACCTCGGCCACCCGGCGGCAGTGCGCGGTCAGCCGCGGGCACCGTTCACAGGCGACCACGCGTTCCATCAGCCCCCTAAGGTCGCGCGCCGAAGCGGACGATTCTCGGTTGTTTGGCGAACGCATGGCGAAAGCCCGACTATGGTAGCGTGGAGTCTCCGGAGCTTGCTCGGAGAAACGGGTTTCTGTTATAACCCTCGGGAGCTTCGGATTCATTTCGACGCTCCGGTCCTCCATTCCGGCAAAAATCGTGGCGAAGAAAGCGGCCAAGAAGAAGGCGGCGCCCAAAAAGGCGGCTGCCAAGAAGGCGACGCCTAAGAAGGTCGCGCCCAAGAAGGCCGCGCCTAAAAAGGCTGCGCCCAAGAAAGCCGCCGCCAAAGCTCCAGCCGCCCGTAAGAAGACCGCATCCCCTAAGACTGCAGTGCAGAAACCGACCAAGAAGCGCTCCGGCCCCAACCTCGAAAAGATCCAGGCGGACGACTACGCCGCCGCCGTCGACCTGTTTAACCGCGGGCGCTACGCAAACGCCCTCAAGCGGCTGCAGGCCGTCGAACAGGGCCCAGAGCCCGGACTGCGCCACCGAGCGCGCGTCTACATCAAGATCTGCAAGCAGCGCACCGAGTCCGACGTCGTCAAACTCAAGACGGCGGACGACCATTACAACTACGCGATCCAGTTGATGAACGATCGCGATTTCGACGACGTCGACAAGCATCTCGGCCTCGCTCTCAAGCGCGCTTCCAAGGGCGCCGACGGGCACATCCACTACGCCATCGGCGTCGCCGCGGCCATGCGTGACGACTCCGACAAGGCCCTCGCCGGCCTGACGGCGGCCATCGCCGCCGACCCCAAGCACCGGATTCAGGCCAAGGTCGATTCCGACTGGGGCGAACTGTCCAAGGATCCTCGCTTTGCCGAACTGACCGCCGGCGAAGAAGCAGAACCCGCGCCGCCGGCGCCCCCGGCAGAGTAGGCGCCGGAGGAAAGCCAACCCCATCCTCGCGAGGCTGAAGCGCCCCCCTGACGCCTGTGGACCGCCCTTCTGATCAACGCCCTGAAAACGTGGCCGACGCCGTGTCGGGCGCCGCCGAAGCCCGGCGAGTCGAGCCGCTGAAGATCGTCAACCTCGGCGGCGGCACGGGCCTGTCCACGCTGCTCCGAGGCCTACGGAACCTGTCGGCTGAACTCGAAGACGCCGCCGGGGCGCCGCCGCTCGACCTCGCCGCCATCGTGACCGTCAGCGACGACGGCGGCAGTTCCGGTCGCCTCCGCCGCGATTTCGACATGCTGGCCCCGGGCGACATTCGCAACTGCATGGTCGCCCTCGCCGAGGACGAGACCCTCCTCACCAAGCTATTCAACCACCGCTTCCAGAGCGGAAAGGGATTAGAAGGGCACAACTTCGGCAATCTCTTCCTCACCGCGCTAACGGAGGTCACCGGAGACTTCCACGAAGCCATCAAAGTCTCAAGCGAAGTCCTCGCCATCCGCGGGCGCATCTTTCCCTCGACGCTGGAGAACGTCCGCCTCGAAGCCGAACTGCGCACCGGGCGTTCGATGCTCGGCGAGACCCGCATCACCGGCTCCCGCGGCGGCATCAAGCACATGCGTTTGCGTCCGCGCGAATGCGCCCCGGTTCCGGAAGCGCTGCAGGCGATCGCCGAGGCCGACCTCGTTACGCTCGGCCCAGGATCGCTCTATACCAGCGTGATTCCCAACCTGCTGATCAGCGGCGTGGCGCAAGCCGTCGCCCAATCGCCGGCCCGCAAAGCCTATATCTCCAACCTGATGTCCGAGCCCGGCGAGACCGACGGCTACTCCGCCGCCGACCACCTGCGCGCCGTCTATGAGCACTCAGGCGACGGCTTGGTCGATACCGTCATCGTCAACAACCGCGAAGCCGTCCCTGAAGCCGTCGATCGTTACGCCCGGCAAGGCGCCTACGCGGTCCAGGTCGACTCGACCGAACTGCGCGCTATGGGCGCCCAGGTCGTCGACGCTCCGCTGCTCGCCGACGGTCCCGTCGTCCGTCACGAAACCGAGACCCTGGCCCGCCTGCTCGTCAAACTCGCCGTCGACGGCCGCCGCCGTCGCAACAAGCCCACCGGCTAACCCTCAAAGGCAACCTGCGGGGACTGTCCGATCCAGGCCCGGGAGCTTCAGGGGCTGTGAAAGGATTTCGAACTGGGCGGTCGTGGATGGATCGTCGAGGTCTTCGTAGCTCTTGCGCTTGCCGGACTGGCGAAGGGCGCTGTGCGCGAGACGGGCGTCCAGATGAATGACGGAGACGGATGTAGGTAAAACCTTGCTTGCGAGGCCATGTCGCAGCGGGCGAGGCTTCACGTGCGACCGTGGTCGCGGGCTCACGCCCGCGGCACTGTTGTTCGTTCGCCGGCGGTCGTGGGGAGTTGGATGGTCGTTGATTTCTTCACAGCCCCTCATGGGCTGACGCCCTACGGGCTGAGCAACGGGCTCTCGCTTCGCGAATCGCCTTGGGACCCGGCACTTACGTACCGGGCTCTGACGGAGGAAGAGCTTTTGGGGGCGACGGGTGTCCGACTCTGGATTGCGAAGGGAGGTGCTTCACGTGCGACGGTGGTCGCGGGCTCACGCCCGCGGCACTGTTGTTCGTTCGCCGGCGGTCGTGGGGAATTGGATGGTCGTTGGTTTTTTTACAGCCCCTCCGGGGCTTGCGCCCTGCGGGCTGAGCAGCGGGCTCTTGCTTCGCAAATCGCCTTGGGACCCGGCACTTACGTACCGGGCTCTGACGGAGGAAGAGTGTTTGGGGGCGACGGGTGTCCGACTCTGGATTGCGAAGGGAGGTGCTTCACGTGCGACTGTGGTCGCGGGCTCACGGCGACCACCTGGCGCGTGTGGACTGTGCCCAGCAACTCCCAAAGCCAGGGCGCCTACTCCTCAATCGCGGTCAGATGCGCCGGGCGCCACTCCCGCCGATTCCACTCCAACCCCGCGTCAAACTGGATCCCCAACAAATACCCCTCTTCCTTCATCTCGCAGTGCCGCACCACCGCATCGATCTCCCACTCTCCGTCGCGCGTCCGCAGATGCACCGGCCGCCCGATCGAGACCGGCACTGAGCTGTTGATGCACGCCCCGCCCTGCGCCACGTCCTCCAACAAGCCCGTCACGGCGAATTCGCGCCCCGACTGGTCGACGAAACTCACCTCCACCAGCTCCGAGCAGAGGGAACGGCGCCGCTTGCGGCGATCAGCTTCTGGATTCACTCTCAAGTAAGGCGTCCTGTATCCTGCCTTACATATATCGGCTGATCGCCCAGGACCATGAAACGCCGCGTACGCTGCCGTACGTCATCCTGAGCAAGGTGTTCCGACGACTGCCGCTGCGTTCACGAGCTCGTCCGGCCGCTCCCAGCCTGGGCGCGGCGGCCGCCCGCTTGCTCCAAGAGCTTGAAGCGCGCCACCGCCCGCACGGCACGATTCTCGATCCCATCTTCGAGTCGCCCCAAAGCCCGCGCGTCGACCGCTACACCCGCGGAGGCGATTCCGCCATCTGGACCGGCCACTTCCTCGCCGCCGAAGCCTTCCGCTACGCGGCGACCCAATCGCCCGACTCGCTCGCGAGCGTCCGCTCGCTCGTCCAGTCCGTCTCCGACCTCGTCCGCGTCACCGGAACCGGCCTGCTCGCGCGCGTCCTGTTTCCAGCCGACTCACCGTGGCTCCCCGCGGTTCGCGAGGAAGAGCAGCACCACGGCGCCTACCAGACCGAACTCGACGGCCGCCCCGTCGTCTGGATCGGCAACACCTCGCGCGATCAGTATCTCGGCGTCTTCTCTGGCCTTTCGGTCGCCTTCGAGCACGTCCCGCAGGTCCGCGATGAGGTTCGCTCCGTCGTCACCCAAGCGCTCGAATTCCTGCTCGATAAGAACTGGGCCGTGCGCATGCCCGGCGGAGAAACGTCCACCGTCTTCTGGCAGCGCGTCGACCAGCGCCTCGCACTGCTTCAGGTCGGACGCCAGGTCAACGACGATCGCTTCTCGCGCCCTTATCGCGACGAGCGCTTCCTCGGCTCGCTGTCGGTCGGCGTCCCTGTCGCCTTTGAGGTCGCTGATGCGCACTCGTCCTACTTCAAGTTCAACCTGGTCGCCGCCGGCATGTTCTGCCTGATCCGCGGCGAACTGTCCGACACCCATCGCAACCGCTACCTCGACGCCTACCGCGTCTTCCGCCGCACCGTCGACGACCACGGCAACGCCCACTTCAACCTGATCGACCGCGCCCTCGAAGGCCCCGACGAGAGAAGGGACGCCGAGACCCGCGAGCTGCTCGCCCGCTGGCTCCGCCGTCCCCGCCGCGACTGGTTCGTCGATCTCCGCGAAGAGTACGCCGCCTGCGGAGACAACCGCGCCTGCCAAGCGATCCCGGTTGAGCGCCGCGTCAACACCGACTTCCTGTGGCAACGCAGTCCGTTCCAGCTTTCCGGGGGCGGAGGCGGCTTCATCGAAACCGCCGGCATCGACTTCCTTCTGCCGTACTGGATGGGCCGGTACTACGGCGTGATTGAAGCCTGAGCGACTCCCCCGCGTGCTAGGATTTTGGGGGTTTTCCTCCGATGCACCGACCTCTTCTGCTCGCCCTCCTCGCCGCCGTCGCGCTCGCGGCCCAAACTGTTCCCCAAACCGTCGACGAAGTCGCGCGCCCCGGCGGCGTGCTGCCCGGCGATCCCGAGATCGCGCTCGTCAAGATCGCCTCCGGCTTCCAAGATCCGACCAACGTCGCCAATGCCGGCGACGGCTCGGGCCGTATCTTCGTCGTCGAACGCGTCGGCCGCATCCGCATCGTCAACAAGGACGGCTCGGTCCAAAAAGAGCCCTTCCTCAACCTCACCAACATCAACCCGCTCGGCAACGACGTCCAGACCGGCTTCGTCGAGCAGGGGCTGTACGCGGTCGCCTTCCACCCGCAGTTCAAAAAGAACGGCTACTTCTACGTCCACTACGCCTCGCTGCCGTTCAACGGCGACGGCGTGATCGTCCGCTTCCAAGTCGACAAGAAGAGCCCCAACGTCATGACGCCCGAACGCACCAACGAAACCGCCAAGGTGCTCATGCGCATCCCGCAGCCTTACTACAACCACAACGGCGGCCAGATCGAGTTCGGCCCCGACGGCTACCTCTACATCGCCTCGGGCGACGGCGGCTGGGAGGGTGATCCCTATGAAGCCGGCCAGGATCTCTCGACGCTGCTCGGCAAGATGCTGCGCATCGACGTCGACGTGGAAGACGATTCGATCCCCTACGAGATTCCCAAAGACAACCCCTTCGCCTCGGCCTCGAAGGAACAGCTAATGGTGCTGTTCGGAATCACTGAAGAGCAGTTCGGCCGCATCAAGACGCGCTCGCGACCCGAGATCTGGTCCTACGGATTGCGCAACCCCTACGAGTTCTCCTTCGATCTCAAGACGGGCGACATGTACATCGCCGACGTCGGCCAAAACCACTGGGAAGAGATCGATTTTCAACCGGCGTCCTCGAAAGGCGGCGAGAACTACGGCTGGAACCGCGTCATGGGCACGCACTGCTTCCCCGCCACCGGTCCCGACGACGAGTGCGCGATGGTCGGCGTCCTGCCCGCCGGCGAGTATCCGCATGAGATCCCCTACCCCGGCGCCGATCCGCTCGACGAAGGCACCGGCTGCTCGATCGAGGGCCTGGGCGTCGCCAACTACGGCGGCATGAAGGGCGTCTATCTGGTCGGGGACTGGTGCTCGGGCCGCGTCTTCGGCCTCGGCTGGGATTCCGGCAAGTGGGTCCTCGACGAACTGATCCAGACGAGCCTCCAGTTCACCGCCGGCGGTTACGACGAAGACGGCAACGTGCTCGCCGTCGACTGCAACTGCTTCTACACCTCCGACCAAGGCCCCGACGCCAACCCGCCGGGCTCGCTCTGGCGCGTCATGGCCGCCGCCGACGTACCTGAAGGCGCCGAGACGGCCCGCATCGTCACCGGCGGCGGCTCGTCCGGCGGAGGCGCCGACGAAGCCGGACCGGTCACCTTGAAGCATCCGCTCGACGATTCGCCGATCACGATCCCCGCCTCCGCCCAGACCGACGAGGTCAAAGCCTTCCTCGCCTCGGGCGACAATCCGCACGCCGGAAACGCCTCCGCCGTCAACGACGGCAAAGCGCTCTACGGCCAGTGGTGCGCAAGCTGCCACCTCGCCGACGGCACCGGCCGCATGGGCTCGAACTTGGTCGACGCCGTCGTCCGCTACCCGCGCGTCGAGACGACCGCCGGCTTCTTTGAAGTCGTCCACGCGGGAGCGACGGGCGCCATGCAAGCCTTCGGCGACCGCATCTCCGCCGACGACATCCTCAAGATCGAAGCTTACGTCGAAACGCTGGGGCAGTAGCGATTCGCTCGACATCGATTCCGGCGATCGCCGCCCAGCACGGCGGAACCGCGGGCGTTACTCTGAGCGCCAATCGGGCCCTGTGCGAAACGCCCCGGGGCGCCTCGTACAACGTTCCGCCAAGGCTCGCGCCTGCCCGCACCAGATGGAGAAATCGTAGAGCCCAAGAAGAGCCCCGTCGCGAACCGTCGACCAACCTCCCCCCTTGATGCGGCGTACCTTCGCAGTGCGTCTCCAGAGCGCCGCGCCCGCCGCGACTCCGGCGCCCGCCAGCGCACCGCCCGGTCCGGCCAGACCCGCGCCGACGGCCAGGACCGCGAGGCCCGGCGCCGCCTTGCGCATCGCGCTCGCCCGCACGTCCGCCGGGCCCGCCGCGATCGTATCGGTCTGCGGCAGCCGGCAATACCGCTCGAACCAATAACCGTTCCGCACGCATCGCCGAAAGAGCTCCCGCCACCGCTTCAAGCCTGAATCGTGCAGCACCATCGGCCGGTCCAGGAACCAGATTTTCCGGCCGCGCTCCCCCATGCGCCGCCCCAGGTCGTTGTTCTCCGTCGCCGCCAGTTCGACGTTGAACCCGCCGATCTCCTCGAGCGCCGCCCGCTCCACCAACGAACACCCGCCGCCGTAGAAGCTCTCGCCCGCCCGCGCCCTGCGGTTGACCTCCCAATGCAGCGCCAGAGTTCGCCGCCGCGCACACCGGTCCGACCCGGTCTCCCGGATGCGCCCGCTCACCGCCGCCGCTCCTTGGGTCAACGCGCAGGAGACGGCCTGGCGGAGAAACTCCCGCTCCACCGCGCAGTCGCCGTCGAGGAAAAGCACGAACCGCGATCGAGTCGCGCGCCAGCCGAGATCGCGAGCCCCTCCCGCCGTCCGGTTCTTCGAGCGGTATCGCAGCACGGCGAATCCGGCCTCGCTCGCCCGTTCGGCGCTCGCGTCCGTCGATTCGGAGTCAACGTAGATCTTCTCCAGCAGATCCGCCGGGTAATCCATCGCGTTCACGGCCGTCAGGCAGCGCGTCAACCGCTCGCCCTCGTTCCGCCCGATCACGACGACCGCCACGGTCTCCCCCGCGCTTGCCGTCATCGAGCCGCGTCCTCCGAACGCCAGTCCGGTCCTGTTCGTAAGGCGCTCGGCCTCCCGAATAGGGCACCGACCACGTAGCGCATCCGGCCGCACCACAGCATGCAGTCGTAGGCGAGCAACAGCGCGCCGTCGCCTACGTTCGAGAGCGAGCGCCCCTTGCGCTCTCCCGCCGCCCACGATCGCTTGACTAGCCCGAATGCCGCGACCAACCCTGCGCCGATCGCCAGACCGGCCAAGCCCTCGAGCAGCCATCCCGCCGTCGCGACGGACAGTAGCGGCAAGGTTTGCCGGAGCGCCGTCGCTCGCGCCGGACCGGCCTTCGGAGTCCGCTGATCCACGCCGTCGATTCGAGCCGTCCGCTCAAACCAATACCCGTCCCGGACGCCGTGACGGAACAGCTCCGTCCAACTCCGCAGGCCCGAATCATGCCCCACCATCGGCCGGTCCGCGTACCAAGTCCGCTTGCCCCGGGCCGCCAAACGGCGACCCAAGTCGCCGTTCTCCGTGCTCGCCAACTCCGGGTTGAACCCTCCGATCTCCTCCAGCGCCGCGCGTTCCACCAAGCCGCACCCGCCGCGATAGGCAGAAGGCCCCTCCGCTCGCGCCATCCTGACTTCCCAGAAAAGGCTTAGGCTGCGGCGCGGCGCGCCGTGGCGTCCGGCGGTCTCCTCCACGCGCCCGTTGACCGCCGCCGCCGAGTCCTTCACGCAATGCTCCACCGCGTGCCGCAAGAAGTCCGGGTCGACTACGCAATCGCCGTCAAGGAACAGGACGAATCGCGAGCGGCTCGCCCGCCAACCCAGGTTGCGCGCGCCCGCCGCCGTGCGGAACTCGGCGCGGTAGCGCAGCACCTCGAAACCGGCCGCCGCCGCCCTCTCCGCGCTGCCGTCGGTCGACTCGGAATCGACGTAGATCTTCTCCAGCAGCTCTGCCGGATAGTCCATCGCTTGCACGGCCGCCAGGCAGCGGACCAGCCGCTCGCCCTCATTCCGGCCGATCACGACTACGGCCGCCGTTTCTTCCGGCGACCCAACTCCCGCCCGCAGGCGAGGAACGGCAATCAGTGATTCAGCACTCATTCGCGCCCAAAGAAAGGCCTGCGTGGGGGACTTCTGGGTGGACGCAAACCGGGCGTAACCCGTACCTCGATGATACGGACAACCCCCTAGTTGTCAATATGTCTTGGCCTTAGTACCGGCTACCTGGGCGCTCAAACCGCAAAATCGTACGAATCCACTCAGACGCCGGCCGCCTCAGCCGTTAAGATAGAAGAAGGTGCAAGCTGCGCGCTCGACTCGGGAGTTCCTAAGCCTCGCGACGCTGTTCGTGACGCTGTTCACGGCTCTGCCCGCCCCTGCCGCCTCGCCGGATCCGGGGCCCGCGCCCGACCCGCGCAAAGCCAAGAAGACCGAGAAGGCGGCCCCTGAATCGACGCCCGCCGGCGAGATCGAGAAGGCGATCAGCGTCTTCCGCATCGAGACCGCCAAGCTCTCCACGGCTTCGGCCTCGGCGGCCTCCAACAAGTCCTCGCTGAATCCCTTCGCCCAGTGGCACGGGCGCGTCTACGAGTACATCCGCAACAACGCCTTCGACGCCGTTCCCCACGAAGTCGTCCAGAACGGCGGCAACCGCAACATCCTGCGCCGCAACCAGTACGGCATCTCGGTCAGCGGACCGGTGATGATTCCGAAGCTTTACGACGGCTCCCGCAAGACGTTCTTCACCTTCTCGTTTGAAGGCACTCGTGAGCGTGTCGGACGCTCCTACCTGCGCACCCTACCCACCACGATGCAGCGTGCGGGCGACTTCTCCGACCTCGTCAACAAGGCCGGCAACCCGGTTCAGATCTACGATCCGTCCTCGACCAGCCCGAACGCCATGTTCGATCCGAGCGAGGCCGTGACGGAGGACAACCTCGAGTTCAACCGCGAGCCCTTCGCCAACAACCGCATCCCGCTGTCGCGCCTCGACCCGGTCGCCTTGGCGGCGTCTGAGTTCTACCCGCTGCCGAACACGGATATCGGCCCGTTCCTCCAGAACAACTACTGGTCGAATCCGTCGGAGGTCAACACGCCCGACGGCTTCATCGCCAAGCTCGACCATCAGCTCTTCGAGCGCCACAAGGTCACGATCGACATGGCGCACTCGCGCGGCTTTTCCGGCATGCCGCGGATCTACCCGACGGCCGGCAACCCCGGGTTCCCCGATCGCGACTTCCTCAACCGTCGCATCCAGGTCCGCGAGAACTACGCCGTTTCGCCGTCGACGATCTTTGAAAGCTCCTTTGAAGCCGAGTCGCAAGAGGTCGACACGCTGACCCGCGCCTCCGCTTCGAACCTTCCCGGCCAAATCGGCCTGCGCGGCGTCTCCGGGGACGTGTTCCCCGTCATGCGCATCGCCGGTTTCTACGGCATGGGCGCGCCGTCGGGCGCCTTCCTGCGCAACGTCTGGAACAACTACGAGCTCGAAAACAGCTTCTCCTACCGCAGCGGCAAGCACTCCTGGCGCTTCTCGAACGAGATCAGCCGCAACCAGCTCAATACGCGCGAACTCGAATCGCCGTCCGGCGAAGTCGCCTTCAACACCGCGCTCACCGGACTCCCCGGCATCAACAACACCGGCAGCGGCTACGCCGGGTTCCTGCTCGGCCAGCCCTACCGCGCCGAGGTCACTGACCAGCCGCAGCCCGCCTACCTGCGCCGCACCGTCATCGACAACACCATCGTCGACGAGATCGAAGTCACCCCGCGGCTCACTGCCACCCTGGGCTTTTCGGTCGATATCTCGACCCCGCGCATCGAGCGCTACGACCGCCAATCGACCATCGATCTCAACGCCGTCAACCCGGCCAACAACCTCCCCGGCGCCCTGGTCTTCGCCTCCCGCGACGGCTATGACCGCGGCTTCCAGCCCACCCGCTTCGAGTTCGAACCGCGCCTCGGCGTCGCCTGGAGCCCGACTGAAAAGCGCGACACCGTCATCCGCGGCAACTTCTACCTCTACTTCACCGACATCCCCTTGCGCGCCGGCGACTTCGGCACCCAAGGCTTCAGCGCCATCCGCCAGCCGCTCTCGCCCAACCGCCAACTGGAACCCGCCATCCGCCTCGTCGACGGGTTCCCCGAACTCGACTACCCGCTTCCGCTGCTGCGCGGCGACGCGGTGAACGGCGCCGACGCCGACTTCATCCCCGCCACCCGCGCCCAACCTCGCTACATCTACGCGCGGCTGAGCTACGAGCGCCGCCTGCCCGCCGGGATCACCGTGCGCGCCGACGCCCGCTCTTACCGCGGCAAGAACATGTTGATCGGCGGACAGGTCCTCGGCCTGAACAACGTGCCGACCGAGGCGCTCGACTTCCGCGATCAACTCAACGAAGAAGCCTTCCGCGCTCAACTGCGGCCGTTCCCGCAGTTCCAACGCATCTCGACCGACGGCCAGTTCCCCGGCGGCCGTTACCTCTACGACGTCGGCGATTTCTCCGTCGAGAAGCGCACGGGCCAAGGCCTCTCGTTCGACCTCTCCTACCAACTGCGCCGCCGCTGGGACGACTACTCCGGACCCGGCGTCCAAGACCCGCTCAACCGCGAATTCTCGTGGGCGCGCTCCCTCGGCAACCGCCCGCGCCGCTTCTCGATGAGCTACGTCTACGAGCTGCCGTTCGGAGACGGCAAGCCGCTGCTCAGCCGCCCGGGCGTGTTCAGCAAGATCGTCGGCGACTGGTCCGTCTCCGGCTTTACGACTTGGCTGGCCGGCGATCCGGTCGTCTTCCGGCCGGAGTTCAACAACACCGGCGGCATCGTGCCGTACCTGCGCGTCAACTCGGTCCCCGGCGTCGATCCGCACCTCGCCAATCCCGGACCCGAGGCCTGGTTCAACGCCTCGGCTTTTGCTCACCCCGAGGACTTTACGCTCGGCAACGTCCCCCGCACGCACCCGACGCTCAACAATCCGAGCTGGCAGAATCACGATCTCGCCATCACCAAGCGCGTCCCGTTGCCCTCCGAACAGACCCTCGAGCTGCTCTTCCAAAGCTTCAACTTCTTGAACACCGCCAACTGGAATGATCCGGACGCAACCATCGGCACCGCCGCCGCGCCCAACCAGAATGCAGGCCGCATCATCGGCTCCCGAGGCGGACGCGTCCTCCAGCTCGGCGCTCGTTACAATTTCTAGCCCTGTGGTGATTCGGGGCGTGGTTGGTCTTTCGGAAGAGCTGCAAGAGAAGGACGGGCATTATCGCTTTGATTTCCCAGGGCTTGCGCCCTGGGCTAACGAAATGCCGCCCTCCGGGCTGAGCCTCAAAGAGCTCTTCACAGCCTCTGTGCGCTGGTTCGTCGCCGCATCGCTCGGCCTCTTGCTCTGTAGTTCTCTGCAGGCAGCCCAAGCTCTGCGCGTCGCCGCCTGGCCCGAACCCGACCAAGAACTCGCCGAGCCGCTCGACGCCGAGCAGTTCCACGCCTGGGTCGAAGGGAAGTCCGTCCAGGTCGCTTCCGCCGTCGGCCCCGGCCAACCGCTCGTCTTGTTGATCGTCGTCGACTGGATCGGCGACCTCAATCGCATCGACCGTGCCCGCGCAATCCTCACCGAGCGCTTCGCCCGTCTCGACCCTCAGTGGCGCGTCGCGCTCTTGCGCGCCCAGGACGGTCTCGACGTGCTCCAGGAGCCGACCGACGACGGCGAACTGCTGGCCGCCAAGCTCGCCGAAACCCAGACCACCGGATTCGCGGGTTTGCTCGACGCCATCGAGCCCTCGGCTCGCATCGCGCACCGGACGCTCGAACAGGCCGACGTGCGCACCGCCGTCCTATTCATCACCGACGGGTCGATCCGGCAATACCGCAACGACTACACCGCTCCCGTGGTCAATCCGTCGGATCGCCGCGACCTCAGCCGTCGCTTCGGCAACGCCATCATCCAGGAAAAGATCGCCGGCATCTCGGACGCCGTCGCCCAGTTCGCCGCGCCGCTCTACGTCGTCCACCTTGAAGAGCGACAGCTCCCCGACGATCAGGCCTACCAGAACGGCCTGACCGAGATCGCCCAGCAGACCGGCGGCGAAGCCCGCTTCGTTCGCGGAGTCGCCGACGTCGACGCGGCGCTCTCGGCCGTTCTCGACCGCATCGCGCAGACCTACGCGGTTACGCTGTCGCCGCCCGCCAACCTGCGCGGCGCCGCCAAGATCCGCCTCGAAGCCGTTTCCGGGCAAAAGTTGGCTCACCGAGAGAGCTTTACCTTCGTCCAACAAAAGAAGAAGCGCAAGAAAGCCGAGCGCTAGCCAATCGGATACGATTTAGAGAAGCCCATGGCCAAGTTGAAAGCGAAGAAGAAGGCGGAGGAGAAGCCCGCGTTTCACCCGCCGCAGAAGTGGCTCGCCCCGGTTCTGGCCGGCTGGCTCGTGCCCGGCGGAGGCCATTTCTACTTCAAGCGCTGGAACCACGGCGCGCTCGTGCTCGCCTCCGTCGCCGGCATGTTCATCTTCGGCCTGATGATGCGCGGCCGCATGTTTACGCCTGAGAGCGGCAATCTCTTCACCACGATCGTCACCTACGGCGGCTACGTGGGCGACCTAGCCAGCGGCATCTTGTACTTCCTGGCCGGCTGGCTGGGCTATGAGCAGCCGTATCTCTCGTCGCCGCAGGCCGACTACGGAACTAAGTTCCTCGTCTGCGCCGGACTGCTGAACATTCTGGCGATGGTCGACGCCTACGAGATCGCCGTCGGGGAGAAATCGTAAGCCATGTACTTGAACCTCTCCCACCTGGAAGTCGCCTTGCTGTTCGCCCTATTCACGTCGATCGTGATGGGCGTGGTCGGCCGCGAGACCGACCGCGAACGGCTACGCTACGGCGTCTACGTCTTTGGCTGTTTTTTGGGGGCGATCTTCGGGCTCTCGTGGCTGATGTACCTCGGCCACGGCTAGGACCGGTCGCGCAGGTCGTCAAATAAACATCTCTTCGTCGAGCGTCGCCCGGTCCACCGACGACCGCGAAGGCTTCGGCGCCAACGCCGCAACCACCGCCGCCACCGCCGCGGCCACGCCGCGAATCTGCTTTACCGGTCCCAAAATCGTCTTCTGAACCGCCTCGGTCGTCTTGTCGACCCGGTCCATCTGGCTGCGCGCGTTCACCTCGAACTCGTCCACCAGCTTGTCGATCTTGTCGAGCTGTTTCTTGCTCGTCTCGCTTACCGTCTTGACGTTTTCGAGAATCTCCGTCGACTGCTTGCTCGCCGTATCGAGCGCGGTCTGCGCCGTATCCGCCAGCGGCTCAAACCGCGTCAGAAACGTATCCGTCCGGCTCTTGAGCTTGAATACGGCGATCGCGACCGCGACCATCGCGACCATCGAAATCGTCAACGCAACGGCGGCGACGCCGGTGAAGACGGTCATCAACTCAAGCAGTTGCTGTTGATCCATAACGTGAACTTCAAGCCCGGTCAGCCGACCGGATCCGCGTCCGGCGCCGTCGCTTCCTGGTACGCCCGCCGTCCGGCTTCGAGCGCCGCCGCCAACTGATCGCGTTGGCCCGAGACGGCGCTGCGTCCGCGACCCACCGCTTCGTCGGCGCGAGCCCGCAACTCTTCGCCGCGTTGCCGCAGGTAGTCGCGGCCGCCGTCAGCGCGTTCGCGCAGCTCCCGACGCGTATCTTCCCCCGACTGCGGGGCCAGCAAGACGCCAAGAGCGGCGCCGACTCCGACGCCTAAGAGCAAATAAGGGAGATTAGAATCCGCCATTTTTTCGCCTCTGCGAAGGTGATGGTATCACAGACCATCCGCGCTTCCAGACGGCTCGAAATCCTCGATCAGCTCCAGCAAAACCCCGCCCGCGCTCTTCGGATGGACAAAGAGATATCGGTAGTTTCCCGCTCCGACCTGCGGCTCGTCTTTGACCAATCGCAGCCCCTGTTCGCGCGCCGATTCCGCCGCCTGATCGAGATCCGAGACCCGCACCGCCACATGATGCAGTCCCTCTCCGCGCTTCTCCAAGAACCGCCCCACAGCCGAATCCGGCGTCGTCGGCTCCAGCAACTCGATCCGGGCGTCGCCGGCCGGCAACATCGCCGTCTCGACCTGCTCGTGTTCGACTCGCTTGCGTTCTTCGACCGCGAATCCGAACGCCTGGTAAGCCCGCAACGCGTCGTCGATCGAGCGCACCGCGACCCCCAGATGATCGATCCGAGGCCGGTCCTCAGCCCACGGCTCAAGCGCGCGCGCCACGAACTCGTACGGGTTCTCCCGTCCCGCCGCCGCTGCTTCGATCCGCTCCGGCGGCGCCAACCTCGGACCCAAGACCCGCCGCAACGCCGTCGTCAACTCCGCCTCGATCCGCTCCCGGCGATAGCGTACCTGAGCCTGCTCGCCGCCCCGCCGTTGCTCTAGAGAGCTCAGCAGCGCGTCGACTCCATCGCCCTGCTCGGCGACCGTCCGCACCATCGGCGGCGGCCCTTCCGTCGACGGCCGCAAGGAGAGCGCCGCTGCGATCTGCTTCTCCGCCCGATCGGCTCCGGGCAAATCGCACTTGTTCAGCACGAACACGTCGGCGATCTCCATCACCCCCGCCTTGACTGCTTGGACGTCGTCGCCCATGTTCGGCGTCAGCACCAGGGCGACCGTCTCCGCCAGGCCGACCACGTCGACTTCCGCCTGCCCCACGCCCACGGTCTCGATCACGATCACGTCGCGACCCGCTGCTTCGAGCACCGTGACGAGATCGCCCGCGGCCGAAGCGAGCCCGCCCAATGCGCCGCGCGTCGCCAACGATCGGATAAAGACGTTCGAGTCTGAATCCCTCTCGCTCATCCGCACGCGGTCGCCGAGCACCGCTCCGCCGGTGAACGGGCTCGAAGGGTCGACCGCCAACACCGCGACTCGACGCCCCTGCGCCTCCAGCCGAGCCGCCAGCGCATCGACCAGCGTGCTCTTGCCCGACCCCGGCGCCCCGGTCACGCCGATCCGCCAAGCCGGCGTCGCCCGCTCGAACAGTTCCGCTAGTAAGGCGTCACGAGCCGGGCCGCGATTTTCGACCTCGGTCAGCGCTCGAGCCAACGCCCGCCGATCCCCGCTAGCCACCCGGTCCGCCCAGGCGACAATGTCCGCCGCTCGATTCAAGCCTTCATTGGACCACGCGGGCGTCTACGGTCACCCGCGGGCACTGGCACATCAAGGCTTCAGCGCCGCCGCCCTCAGGGGCTGTGAAAAAACTGATTGGGCTTGGTTGGAGCCGAATTCGACTTTTTGGAAGCGTGATCTCCGGCGTCCCGGCAAGCTGTGACGAGGGGACCCCGCAAGAGAAGATTGGGGCTGTATCGCTTTGAATTCCCAGGGCTTGCGCCCTGGGCCAACGAAATGACGCCCTGCGGGCTGAGCAACGGGCTCTCGCTTCGCGAATCGCCATGGGACCCGGCACTCACGTACCGGGCTCTGACGGATCCGACCGCCGTTGATTTTTGCACAGCCACTCAGGGGCTGTGAAAGAATCGAACCGGGCGGTCGTGAATGGATCGTCGAGGTCTTCGTAGCTCTTGCCCTTACGGGACTGGCAAAAGGGCGCCGTGCTCGAGACGGTCGTCAGAGTGATTGACGGAAACGGACGTAAGTAGCGAAGTCTAAGAATCTTACTTGCGAGGCAATGACGCCGCGGGCGAGGCTTCACGTGCGACCGTGGTCACGGGCTCACGCCCGCGGCACTGTGTTCGTTAGCCAGCGGTCGTGGGGAGTTGGATGGTCGTTGTATTTTTCACAGCCCGCCCCGCCCACATCTTCCGCAGCCTGAGCCGCCCACGGAGCCCCCCCCTAGGGCTCCGTCGGTTCCGCAGGCTCCGCCGGCTCCACTGGCGCAGACAACTCTTCCTCCAACTTGCGCTCCGCCTCCTGCTTGGCGGCAATCTCATCCTTATCGCCGATCTCGACCCGCACCGGCTGTTCCATCAGCGCCGGCGTCGGCCCGGCCGTCTGCACCATCAAGTTGTAGTTCCCGTGGGGCGTATCCGAGCTGACGGCGAACCGCAACGTCTCCCCCGATTGCTCCAGGATCTCGACCTCGACGTCGTTCCCGCCGGCCGTCAAGAAGAGCTTCGCCAGATTCTCTTCGCCGAGGTTCTGCCCCTCGACGGTCACCTCGTCCCCCGGGGAACAAGCCCCCGGATCAGCCGAAAACAGCCGCGGGATCGCGGCGGAACAAAGCGCGGCGCTCAGCGCGGACAAGGCGCAAGCGTATGCGAGGGACCTCATGGTCGTACCTCCTAAACTGGACTTTCTGCGGCAATCCTAGTCCTCTCCGCCCCGTTTCGCAACGGTTATCCGCCCCCCGCGCCGGTCCCCCGATGCGATAATGGCGGCCCATGCGAGAGAATCGCGTCAGAAAAATCCTCGGCGAAGGCGGCGTCGCCCTCGGCATGGCGCAGAACGGTCTGCCCACCGTCGAAGTCGCAAAAATGGTCGCCGCCTCCGGTCTCGACTGGCTCTTCCTCGATACCGAACACTCCCCCTTCGACTCCCGCACGCTCCACGACATCCTGCAAGTCTGCCTGCTCACCCCGGTCACGCCCGTCGTGCGCGTCCCCGACTTCCAATACGATCTCGTCGCCCGCACGCTCGACTCCGGCGCCGAAGGAATCATGTTCCCGCGCACTGAATCCGCCGACGTCCTCGCCAAGGCCGTCTCGTGGGCCAAGTTCCCGCCCACAGGCGTCCGCGGCTTCGGCCTCGGCGCACCTCAGATCGGATACGAGAACGCCTCGCTCGAAGCCATCCGCACTCACCAGAACAGCCAAAACCTCGTCATCGCGCAGATCGAGAGCGTCAAGGGCCTCGAAGCGCTCGATGAGATCGTCGCCGTCGAAGGGCTTGACGCGCTGCTGCTCGGCCCGGCTGACATGTCCATCTCGCTCGGCGTCCCCGGCGACTGGGAATCGCCCAAACTTTGGGACGCCATCGACTGCGTCATCGCCGCCTGCAACGGGGCGGGGAAGTGGCCCGCCATCCACGTGCGCGCCGTCGACTTCGCGACCAAAGCGATCGACCGCGGCATGAAGCTCGTCAGCGCCGGCGCCGATTCCGCCGTCCTCTGGGGCGCCGTCAGCGGCCTGGCGGGCAAGCTCATCGCGCACCGCGACCCAAGCTGAGCGCATGGCGATCGATCCCACCGCCCGCGTCTCCCCGACGGCTCAAATCGCCTCCACGGCCGTGATCGGACCCGAGGTCGAGATCGGCCCCTTCTGCGTCATCGAGGACGACGTCTCGATCGGCCGCGGATCCAAGCTCGAGCCGCACGTCTACGTCAAACGCTGGACCACCCTCGGCGAGCAGAACGAGATCTCCGCCGGCACGGTCCTCGGCACCGATCCGCTCGACAAGAACTTCCCCAACGAGCGCAGCTACCTGCGCATCGGCGATCGCAACAAGATCCGCGAACACTACACCATCAGCCGCGGCACCGCCCCCGAATCGACCACCGTCATCGGCGACGAGAACTACATCATGACCTCGGGCCACATCGCCCACAACTGCGTCGTCGGCTCGCGTAACGTTATCGCCTCGTGCGCTTTGGTCGCGGGCTACGTCGAGATCGGCGACGGCGCTTTCCTCTCAGGCGGCGTCGTCGTCCACCAGTACTCAAAGATCGGCGATCTGGCGATGATCGGCGGCAATACCCGCGTCAACCAAGACGTGCCGCCCTATTTCCTCTATTCGGAATTCAACGTCACCCCGCGCGGCGTCAACGTCGTCGGCCTGCGCCGCGCCGGCTTCACCCGCGACCAGATCAAGAACCTCAAGAGCGCCTACCGCTGGCTCTTTCGCTCGGCCTATTCGCTTGAGGAGGCCCTCGACCTGATCGAATCCGAACTCGAAGGCGAAGAGATCACCCGCCTCGTCGCCTTCGTCCGCGCGTCCAAGCGAGGCATCTGCCGCCGCCCCACCGCCAACCGCAACTGGGACGAGGGCTAACCCCGCCAGACCGGCAACCGCCCCAGAACTCCGGGCTAAGCAACGGGCTCTTGCTTCGCAAATCGCCCTGGGGCGGGGCTAAAGCCCCACTGCGGGCTAAAGCCCGCGCCACAAAGAGGGCTGGTCGATTCCCTACAAGTGGAGCAACGGGTCAGCGGATCAGCGGCCTTCCTCCAACCGCCTCTCGATCTCAGCCGCCTCCTCCTCCCGACCATTCGCCCGCAACGCATGCGCATACTGCTGGAGCACCGGCTTCACCCGCCCGTCCCCCTCCTCCAGCAACTCCATTCGCAGCGCGTGCGCCCGAGCGAAATCCTCCGCCGCCTGCTCCTCGCGCCCCTGCGACCGCCGCGCCGCCGCCAGCCGCTCCATCAGCGCACTCTCCAGCAACTTGTCGTCCGCGAGCTCGACCCCCTTCAACGCAAACGTCTCGGCCTCGGCGAACTGTCCCGCCTCGATCAACAGCCCGGACCGGATCGCCTCTGCCGCCGCCTGAAGCGACTCGGGGACGCGGCCCGTCAAGCAAGCCTCCAGCAGCGCGATCGTACGCATCGCCGGCCAGCGGAACTGCACCGCGTTCACCGTCGTCCACACCAGCGCGAAAGGCCTCTTGCCTTGCGCGATCTCGGACTCCACGTGCTCGCGCATCCTTTCCAGATCCGGCGGGCCGACCCACCAGCTCAACTCCCTCTCCAACTCCATCCGGTCGTTGTTGTGGATCTCACCCGACGCCCGTCCCAGCTCCACCGCCAACCGCGCCGCCGCCCGCGTGTCCAGCGGAGACGAACCGACAAACGCCCGCAACAGATCGGAAGCCAACCGCGTCCGCGACTCCCCTCCCAGTCGGGCCCGCAGTGCGTCCGCCCAGCTCAAATCGGAGAATCCGTAAACCGGTTGGTTGGGAAAGCTCGGATGCTGGAACCGCTCGGCGAATAGTGCGAACTCCGCATCCGCGCCCAAATGGTCGTCCACCAGATCAATCCAGTCGTCGCGCTCGTCGGCGTCCACCGCCAAGAAGTCGAGCAACACATGGACCGGAACGTTCTCGCCGCACAAGGCCGCCAGGTGCGCGAAGCTCTCCAGTCGTTTCCGACGGTCTTCCGGCGCGTTCGCCAACGCCGCTTCCAGCGGATCCCCGTCCGCTTCAGCCAGCGCCCGGCTCACCCCGCGACTGCCGCCCGAGGCCGTCCGAATTCGTTCCGCATCCTGCGCGTCCAACTCCAGCGCCCCGGCCAACTCCCCCGAGTCCAGCGGCATCAACTCGATCCGAACCGCTTCCCGGCCGCGCGCCACCTTCCCGTGTCCGTCGGCCGGATGCGTCGCGAAGGCGACCGCCGTGCGCGCGTTCTCTTCCGCCAGTTGCAACGCTCGTTCCCGCCCAAACGCAGGCAGCGAAACCAAGTCGGCGAAGTCCAGCAACAACCGCTCGTCGTCGCCCAGCCCGGCCGCCATCGCGTCTAAGCTTCCGGCCGCCAAGATCCGTTCCCGATCCTCCGACAGCAGAGCCCCCGACGCGAAGAGCGCCGTCTCGAAGGAGGAATCGTCGGCCGGCAGATTCGCCAGCTCGACGGCGTGTTTCTGCGCTTGATAGGCCAGGAAGTCTGAGAGCGACGTCCGCTCCGGCTCCCACCCGTCCAGGTCGATCCTCAGATGGACGACTTTCAGTCCGTCCTCTTCCGCCTTCGCCGCACCCAGCCTCACCAGCTCCGCGCGCCCGCTTCCCGCCGTGCCCGCCGCGTTCAGCAGAAACGGCGCACCTTCCTCGCGAGCGATCACCTGTGCGGCGGCTTCTACGTCCGCGGGATCGTGTAGTGTCCTCAAGAGCCCATCTTAACCGGGCTCGCTCTTCTATCCTTACGAGGCCTGCCGCTGCTCTTCCGCCGTGGCGGTCGACGCCGCCGGCAACTCCTTCAGTCGGGCCGACTTCGGCGCCAGCCCCTCCTCGTGTGCCTTTTCAGCGGCGTCGCAGCCTTCGATTGTGATCTCGAAACGACCGTTCGATGCCGTGGTCACCAGCTCCTTCTTGCGCAGGTACCACATGGTGAATTCCATGTGCTCGCGCGGGCAGCCGAGCAGCCCTTCCATCTCGCGAACCGTCATGCCGGAGCTCTCCGGCTGACGCGCCTTGAGGTTGTAGAGCGCCGCGAGCACTCCCGCGCGCATCCGCTTCTCGATCATCACGCCTTCGACGTCCGAAGGCTTCTCGAAGATCTCCCAACGCAGGCTCTTCGAAGCTTGGTAGCGCACATCGTAGGCCGCGCGTTTCTCCGGCTCGCTCAGCGTCTGGTACGCCTGCAACACCGCCTGGAAAGCCGTCGCGTTGCCCGTCTCCGGGTTATCCGGGTGGTAGCGCTGCGCCAAAATCCGGTAGATGCGGTGGATCGTCTCTGAATCCGCCGTCGGGCTCACCTGCAAGACCTCGTACAGGTCCTCGAGCGTCGCGTCCGGCGCCGCGGCCTGCGACGGATGGTACTCCGGCGCGTCTTCATAGCTGCAGCCGGCCCGATACAGATCGTCCTCGGCCACCCGCACGTGCAAGACGCGGAGGCGCCGCGGGTTCTCCTGGTCGGCCGCAACCGCGTCCCCCCAAGCCAGCACGGTCGTGCCGACGATCATCGGCGTCGTGCAATCGAATCCCAAACCCCAGTCGCTGATGTCGACCACCGTCGCCGTGCGCTCCAAGTTCGGAGCGCCGCTGCGCTCAATGGCGATCTGGATCTCTGCCGATCCATGCGACTTGCGGCGAGCCTTTCTGCGTCTTTCAGCCAAAACGTACTCCTCGGCGCGTCGCTCTCCCCGGACGGATCGCGCCTACCCTACGACGTTACCGGCCGTGGGCCTGTTCGCGCGGTCAGGTAAACTATGCGGTTTGGCTCGGGGCTAGACCCGAGACGGAGAATCCGATGCACCGCAGAACTTCCAGCCCGATCTCCAGACGCAGGCTTGCGCTCTTGTTTGTACTCGCCATATCGGCCGTACTTGGGCCGGCCTGCAATCGGTCCGATCAAAAACGCATCGGCGTCGTGCCCAAGGCCGTGGCCCACGTCTTCTGGCGGAGCGTCCACGCCGGCGCCGAAGCGGCCGCCCGCGAAGAAGGCGTGCTCATCGATTGGAAAGGTCCCCCCACCGAGACCGACTTCTCCCGCCAGATCGAGATCGTCGATTCGATGATCAACGCCCGTCTCGACGGCATCGTCCTCGCTCCGACCGAAGCCACCTCGCTCGCCACCGTCGTCGAGCGCGCCGCCCGCGAAGGAATCCCGCTCACCATCTTCGATTCCGGCATCGAGACCGACCAGTACGTCTCCTTCGTCTCGACCAACAACTTCGACGCCGGCGTCCTCGCCGCCAAAGAGATGGGCCGCCTGCTCGAAGGCGAAGGCAAGATCGCCCTCGTCAAGATGGTGCCGGGCAGCTCCTCGACCATGGAACGCGAACGCGGATTTGAGGAGACCCTCGCCGCCGAGTTTCCCGGGATTGAGATCGTCGCCGAACAGTTCTGCATGTCCGACCGCGCCAAGGCTCTCCAGGTCACCGAAAACATGATGACCGCCCACCCCGATCTCGACGGCCTCTTCGCCTCCGCCGAACCGGCCACCGTCGGCGCCGGCCAAGCCGTCAAGAGCCGCGAGATGGTCGGCCAACTCAAGTTCGTCGGGTTCGATTCCAGCGAATCGATCGAGGCCGATCTCCGCGCCGGCGTCGTCGACTCGCTGATCGTCCAAGACCCCTTCAAGATCGGCTATGAAGCGGTCAAGTCGATCACCGCCTCATGGAAAGGCGAAACGCCCGAAAAACGTATCGACCTCCAGGGAACCATCGTCACCATGGACAACGTGGACACCCCCGAGATCGACCGCCTCCTCCACCCCGACCTAGACCAATACCTCAACTAAGCGTCCCTGTAGTGGCGCGCGCTTCGGCCCCGCCCCGAAAGGCGATTTGCGAAGCAAGGGCCCGTTGCTCAGCAACGGCCAAGTCTTCCGGCGCCTCCGCTCAGAGCGTCCCGTCCGCACGCGCCGCGACAAAAAGGTCACATCGCCCACGAGAGCCCGGCCAGCGCCACGCCTACAGCGAGGCAGCCCGTAAGCACTACAGCGCTCGTCGCACCAAGCCTAGACTCGACAATCTGGATCAACCGTCCAACCAAGAACCACTGCAAGGTCCCTCCCAACAACATTGACCCGGCGAAGAGCGTCGCGTACCAAAGACCGATGTCGCCGTCGAGTCGGTTCGCTCCGGCAATCGCCAAGTGCATCGAGACGGCGTCAATGCTCCCGGAAACCACGCCGTCGATCAAGACTAGAAATCGCTTGGCCGAGTTGAACGTCGGCCCCATCGGAGCGGCCTCTTCGCGCCAAGCAAGCGACCAAGCCGCCGCCACGAGCAGCCACAGAGCGCCGTGGAATCCAACCAGGATCCAATGGGCGCGTGCGACGAATCTACTGAACATGAACCCCTATTTGAGCAAGCGCTTCCGGAGCCTTGTTGTGTCAGCCCGCCTCCTCCTCACTCGGGGACTGCGAAAAAATCAACGGCGGTGGGATCCGACAGAGCCCGGTGCGTGAGGGGCTGTGAAAAAATGATTGGGCGTGACGATGGATACCCCGCAACAGAAGAGAGGGCTTGTATGGCATTGATTTCCCATGGCTTGCGCCATGGGCTAAGGGAATGCCGCCCCTCGGGCTGAGCAACGGGCTCTCGCTTCGCGAATCGCCCTGGGACCCGGCACTCACGTACCGGGCTCTGACGGATCTGACCGCCGTCGATTTCTTCACAGCCCCTTAGTGCCGGGTCCCAATGCGATTTGCGAAGCAAGGGCGCGTTGCTCCAGCCCTTTCGTCTCAAATCCGCCCTTCTGCTAGACTCCCCGCCATGCTCCGGCCCGGCGCCCCCTTCCTTCTCGCTCTCACCCTTCTCGCCTGCACCCTTCTCGCCTGCACCCAATCAACCGACCAAGAGGCCTCCCGGCGCCCGCCCAACATCGTCTTCCTCCTGCTCGACGACATGGGTTACGCCGACGTCGGCGCCTACGGCAACGCCTATCACAAGACCCCCAACATCGACCGCCTCGCCGCCGACGGCATGCGCTTCACTGACGCTTACGCCGCCGCCCCCAACTGCTCGCCCACCCGCGGCTCCATCCTCACCGGACGCTGGCCCGCCCGCACCCGCGTCACCCAATACCTGCCCGGCAACGTGCTGCCCTACGCCAAGCTCCTCCAAGCCGAACTCCCGCTCGGCCTCCCGCTCGACGAAGCCGTTGTCGCCGAGCCGCTCCAAGCCGCCGGCTACGCCACCGCCTCGATAGGCAAGTGGCACCTCGGCGGCGGAGACTACGCTCCCCAGAACCGCGGCTTCGACCTGACCTTCGCCGGCGGCCACTGGAACGCTCACAAGTCGATGTTCGCGCCCCACCCCTTCGTCGAAATCCCCGACGCCCAAGACGGCGACTACCTCACCGACCGCCTTACCCGCGAAGCGATCGCCTTCATCGAAGCCAACCAAGAAAACCCGTTCTTCATCTATCTGCCCTACTACGCCATCCACACGCCCATCCAAGCCAAGCAAGACTTGATCGACGGCTACCAGGGCAGGGAAGACCCGACCGGCCGCAACAACGCCGTCTACGCCGCCATGACCGAAGGCGTCGATCAATCCGTCGGCGCCCTCGTCGCCAAGCTCGACGAACTCGGCCTCAGCGAAGACACGATGATCGTCTTCTTCTCCGACAACGGCGGCGTCCCTCCGCTCCCCTTCCACCGCAGACCTCCACACAGAAAAGGGAAATTAAGGGGAGGGGGGCTCCGGGGAGCCGCTGATTGTGAAATGGCCCGGCGTCATCGAGCCCGGCTCGGTCGAACGCACGCCCGTCCAAAGCATCGACTTCTACCCGACCCTCCTCGATGCCGCCGGCGTCGCCGACCTCGACGGCCACACGGTCGACGGCGAATCGCTCATGCCCCTGCTGCGCGGCGACGCCCAAGTTTGGACCCGCGACACGCTCTACTGGCACTACCCGCACTACGCCAACGCCGGCTCCACGCCCACCGGCTCGATCCGTCGAGGCGATTGGAAGCTGATCGAGTTCTTCGAGGACTCGCACGTCGAGCTCTACCACCTGGCCGAAGATCCCTCGGAGTCCACCGACCGCGCCGCGGAGCAACCCGACCAAGCCGCCGAACTCCAAGCCGCCTTGGCCCAGTGGCGCGCGCAAGTCGACGCCCTCCCCGCGCCCCCGAATCCCGACTACGATCCCGCCCGCGCCAAGGAGCGCAAAGGCTACGCCTACCACCCCGTCTGGAATCCGGCTGACCCCATCCGCAATGATTGAGGCATGACGTCTCGCGTAGAGATCCGGCCCGTCGAACCGGCAGACCACCCGGCCCTTGACCGCATCCGCGCGGCCGCCTTCGCCCCGGTCTTTGAATCCTTCCGGTCCCTGCTCGGCGACTCGCTCTACGAACTCACCCAGGCCCGCGACGACCAAGGCCAAGGCGACCTTCTCGCGTCGATGCTCAAGCCCGGCTCCGGTTGGCGAGTCTTCGTCGCCGAGGTCGAGGGCGCAATCGTCGGCTTCGCTTCAATCAAGCCCGACGCGGAGACGAACGTAGGCGAACTCGGCCTCAACGCCGTACATCCCAAGCACTCGGGCGAAGGGGTCGGAACGGCCATGTACGAGTACGCCTTGGAGCGCCTGAAGGAGCTAGGCATGCGCGCGGCCGTCGTCGGCACCGGCGGCGATCCGAGCCACGCCCCCGCCCGACGCGCCTACGAGAAAGCCGGCTTCGAAGCTTCTCTTCCGACCGTCTGGTACTTCAAGCGACTCTAGCCAAGACCTCCACTTGTACGAATCCGCACGGTTCCTCAGTGTCACTTGTAACCTAGCCCGGTGAACTACGTCCGAACGTTGAGGGGTTGGGAGGTGGTCGGAATATGGCTTTCAAGCCACGTTCTTGCTCTGCGTTATTCGGGCCTTTTCGTGTTGATCTAGAAACGGGAGAAATCCTCAAGTCAGGCGTTCGCATTCGCCTCCAGCATCAGCCTTTCCGCGTGCTCTCCATCTTGTTGGAGCGGCCCGGCGGGCTAGTGACGCGCGATGAACTGCGCGAGCGCTTGTGGACGGAAGACACTTTCGTCGATTTTGAACACGGCGTCACTACCGCCGTGAAGAAGCTGCGCCAGACGCTCAACGACTCCGCGGCCAAACCCAGGTACGTCGAGACGCTGCCCAAGCGCGGCTACCGCTTTATCGCCGAGGTCGAGTTCGAGGAGCATGCAGCTCCCGAGCCCGTTCCGACGACCGCTCTTACTCCGGCCGAGACCTCTTCCTCGCCCGCGGCGAGCGCCCAGGCTGCCGTCGCCGCGGCGCCCGCGCCCGAACCGCCGGCCGCCGCACCCTCCTCTTCCCCCGACCTAGACGGCCTGCCCGCAAGGCCGCGCTTCTTCGAGCGACGCACCGTCCGAGCCGCCGCGGTCGCTCTTGCCGCGCTGACCGTCGCGTCCCTCTTCGCCTTCTCCAGGCCGGAGTCCAGGGTCCGGGACGCGGGCGCCGTGCGACGTCTGGCGTTCGTCCCCAAATCGCTCAGCCAGTTCGCTCCCGGCGCGTCCGTGTCGCCGGACGGACGCTACGTCGCGTTCGTCGGCGCGGGACCCGACTTCCAACTGTGGGTCCAAGATCTCGCCGAAGAAGAGCCGACCCCCGTCGACGGATCGCAGTCCGCCTCGCTCCCCTTCTGGTCGCCCGACAGCAGCCAGATCGGGTTCGTCAGCGGAGGCCGTCTACTGCGCGTCTCTCCGCACGGCGGCGCGCCGATCGAGGTCTCTGAGATGCCTGCCGGCAACTACGCCGGAGGCAGTTGGAGTCCCTCCGGCGAGCGCATCGTGTTCAGCGCCGGCCGCCCTCCTCGCATGTTCTCGGTCGCCGCGGCCGGGGGCGCGCCCGAGCCCCTGTTCGATCCCGTTTCGATCGACGAACGGTCGGGCGACGGGAATCGCGACCCGGCCTTCCTCCACAACGACGATCGCCCGAATCTACTGGCCTTCGCGGTCGGCCGCCCTTCCCGGCGAAGCCTGTTCGTGCGCGATTTGGACAGCGGCGAACAGCAGATGCTCGACCGCGGGGAGCGGCCCGTCTACGCCTCGTCCGGCCACCTGCTCTATGAACGCGCCGGCGACGTCTGGGCCGTCCGCTTCTCGACCGCCGAACTCGCCCTCACCGGCGAATCGCGCCTCGTCGCCGACGGCGGGCTGGGCCCGTCCGTCTCCGCCGCAGGCACGCTGGTCTACTCGAAAGATCCGACCGCCGATTCCGAACGCCGACTCGCGTGGCGCGACCGCATGGGCAACCGTCTCGGGGCGATCGGCGCTCCGCGCGAAGGCCCTTCCTACTTCGCCCTGTCCCCGGACGGATCGAAGGCCGCCGTCATCTCCTACGGCGACCGCCCTGTTCCGGTCGCCCTGCTCGACCTGCGGACCGGCGTCGAACGGGCGCTGGACTTGGGCGACGGGAACGCCGCCTACGTCATCTGGAGCCCGGACTCGCGCTCGCTGGCGTGGCGCGAAGGCCGCGGGCCCCGCACCGCTCTGTGGGTCGACGCGGTCCCCGGAGAGCGATCCTTCAGCAGCGGCGTCCGCATCCCGACGCCGCAGCTCCGCGACGTCAGCGACTGGGTCGCCGACGGCTCGACCCTGTTCTACTCGCGCTCGGACAATCTATGGAGCGGCCGGCTGACGTCCGGCGGCCAATGGCAAGGCGAGGAACTGCTTGCACGCCGCGGTCAACAGGTCTCCGCTCGGTTGTCTCCCGACGGCGGCCGCCTCGCCTACAGCTCGGACGAGTCCGGGCAGTTCGAGGTCTATCTCGCCCCAAGGGAAGCGCCCGATCAAGCGATCCAAGTCTCCCAAGACGGCGGAGTCCAACCGGCCTGGAGCCCGGACGGCCGAGAGCTCTACTTCATCAGCCGCGGTCGCATGGTCGCGCTGCCCGTCGCGCCCCGCCATGACCCGAACCCGGCCGAGGCCCAAGTCTTGTTCTCCGATCGAGCGCTCTTCTCCCCTAACAAGGCTCGCTACGTGTATGCGGTCGGACCGGACGGACGGTTTCTCATGTTGGAGCACGTCGAAGGATCCGAGCCGCTCTCGATCCGTGTGGTCGACAACTGGGTCGAGGCGCACTGGCCGTCCGCCCCTTGACGCCGTCCGTCTTGGCGCCGTCGCCGTTGCAACAACTTAGCCGACCACGTACGGACCAGGCGACGATAACCCCCTGTCTGTTGGCCGCAGCGCCGCGCCGGGCTAGCCTCGAAACGTGTCGAACGCATAGCAGCGTCGACGCTCTAACAGCCAAAGCCCGGTCGGATAACCCCTAAACGGCCTTTTTGCCCCTTGAGCCGAAATGCCGATCCGACCGGGCCCCTGGCTGCTTGCCGGCGGGACGCGCCTTCGCGAGTCCTGCCGGTTAGATCACCGCGGACTGATACCGGCTTTTCAAGCTCGATTCCTTGCCGGTAAACCGCTTTTCTTCTAACCGTTTAGCGGGTCACCGAAAGATTACCGGGTGATGACTCTCGGGATCGCTGCGCTCCAGCCCCGCCCCCATATGATCAGTAGCGCTTCCCGCCTCGCCCGCGACGGCGATCCGCCCAGTAGTGGCTCGGGAAGCGCTCTGGTTCAGGGGAAGAAGTCGAGGGGAAAACACATCTATGCAAGCGATCAGAATCCTGACGGTTGCGCTCTTGGCGGCAACGTTGCCGCTGGGCGCGCAGACCTTTGGAGAAATCAACGGCACTGTCGCCGACCCGTCCGGCGCGGTCATTGCCGGAACCACCGTCACCGTGACGAACACCGCGACCAACGTCGCTCGTACGGTCGAGACCAACGAGGCGGGCAACTACAACGTCCCGTTCCTCAATCCGGGCGTCTATGACCTCAAAGCCGAACTCGAAGGCTTCAAGACGGCGACCCAATCGGGCATCATCGTCGAGGTCGGCTCGAACGTCCAAGCCAACTTTACGATGGAGATCGGGTCGGTTTCCGAGGTGATCGAAGTCCAAGCCGGCGCTCAGATGCTGGAGACGACCAGCACCGCGCTCGGCCAGGTGATCGATCAACAGCGCATCGTCGATCTGCCGATCAACGGCCGCAACTACCTCAACTTGGTCAAGCTTTCGACCAACGTTTCGGCGGAGATGCCCGCGGGCGGCCAAGCCAACTCGCGCCAAGGCGGCGAGCGCGCCAACCAACCGATCTCGGTCTCCGGTCAGCGCCAACAGTACAACCGCTTCACGCTCGACGGCGTGGAGAACACCGACCCGAACTTCAACACCTTCGTCATCCGGCCCTCGGTCGACGCCTTGCAAGAGTTCAAGGTGCAGACCGGCGTCTATTCCGCGGAGTTCGGCCGCGCGACGTCCCAGATCAACGTGACCACGAAGGCCGGCTCGAACGAGTTTCACGGTTCGGTGTTTGAGTTCCTGCGCAACGACAAGATTCAGGCGCGCACCTGGAATCAACACGGCGACAAGGATCCCTTCCGCCGCAACCAGTTCGGATTCACCGTGACCGGCCCGATCATCAAGAACAAGCTGTTCTTCATGGCGAACTATGAAGGCTTCCGCGAGCGCGTCTCGGGCTTCGCCCAAGCGACCGTCGCCGACGCGGCGATGCGCAACGGAGACTTCTCGAACCCCGCCCTGCTGGATCTCTACGATCCGGACACGGTTCGAGCCGACCCGAACAACGCAGGCCGGTTCCTGGCCGATCGCCTGCCGAACCAGCAGGTTCCGATGGACCGCTTCCAGCCCGCATTCGTCCAGTTGCTCGAGTTCTACTCGCTGCCGAACGTGCCCGGCGCGGTCACCGGCGTAGATGCGATCAACTACACGCGCAACACGCCCGAGCCGCTCGACTGGGATCAATTGACCGGTCGAATCGACTGGAACGAGAGCGCGAACTCGCAATGGTTCGGGCGATACTCCTGGGGCGATGAACTCCTGACCAACGGGCAGACCTTCGAGGCTCAAGACCAACGCGTCGAGACCTCCGTGGATCAGATCATGCTGTCCAACGTGCGGACGTTCTCTCCGACCCTGGTCAATGAGTTGCGGCTCGGCGCCAACCTCCAGGACAACGGACTGCTGACCCGCTTCAACGGCATTCGCGACGTGACCTCGGAGCTGGGTATTCCCGGTCTGAACTCCCCGATCGAAGCCGCCTGGGGCACGCCGGCCGTTGGCATGGCGGGCAGCAGCACCGTCACGGGTTGGGGAGAGGCGACGGGCGGACCGTTCATCAACCGCAACCGCACTTACCAGATTCTCGACAACGTCAGTTGGATTCGCGGCAACCACACGCTGCGTTTCGGCGGCGAAGTCGCTGATCGCCGCTTCAATCAAGTCGGCAATCAGTTCCCTCGCGGACTGCTGCGCTTCAACGGGCGCTTCACGGCCGACCCCAACGACATCGGCAACTCGGGCGAAGCCTTCGCCTCGGGTCTTCTGGGCTGGATGGACGAGGCGACCCGCTCGGCCGGCATCGCCAACGTCCAGTTCCGGCAGAACTCCTTCGCCCTGTACGTTCAGGACGAGTGGAAGGTGAACCCGAAGCTTACCCTCAGCATGGGGCTGCGCTACGAGTACACGCCGCCGTTCCAGGACCGCTACCGCGGCGTCTTCAACATCCAGATGTTCTGTCCCGGCGTCGACGAGACCGGCATCGACGAGAACTGTCAGACGCCCGTTCAGGTGCGCCCGGGCGACGGACCGGTGTTTGAGGGCATGGGCTTCCGTCTGGCCGACAACGTACCGGTCGCGGCGGGAGACGACATCCTCTTCAACCACGCCTTGCAGCAGATCGACACCAACGACTTCGGTCCGCGCTTCGGCATCGCCTATCAACTCGACGATCGCACGACGATCCGTACCGGCTACGGCGTCTACTACTCGCAAGACACGGGCAACCCGGTCTTCGACATGGGACGCAACTTCGGCGCGCGCCAGTCGGCGCGGTCCAACGACGCCATCCCCGAGGTCAACTTGCAAGACCCCTGGGGCGGCATTCCTGCCGGGCAGTGCTCGGGCTGGGACGGACCGTGCTTCAACTCGCTCTACACGTTCGCCAACGACGCTCGTCGCCGGACGCCCTACGTGCAGCAGTTCATGTTCAACGTGCAGCGTCAGGTGACGGACACGTTGCTGTTTGAGGTCGGCTACTCCGGCAACCTCGGCCGCAAGTTGCAACGCATGTACGGCTTCAATACGCCGCTCGAGCGTTCCGACCCGACCGACACGACGTCGCTCAACGACCGTCGGCCTTGGGGCGGCGACATCTACGGCCGCATCCAGACGATCGCCAACGTTTCGCAGTCGAGCTACAACGCGCTGGCGTTGAAGCTGCAACAGCGTCACGACAACGGCCTGACTTACCTGCTGGGTTACACCTTCGGTCGGTCGATCGATCTCGGTTCGGGCATTCGCACCAACTCGGGCGACAACCTGTTCCCGGCGTCGAGCTACGACCTCCGGGCCGAACGAGGCCTCTCGCAGTTCCACACCAAGCACCGCTTCACGGGCTCGATCATCTACGACGTGCCGCTGAAGTTCCAGAATCGTCTAGCGGAAGCGCTGGCGGGCGGATGGCAGGTCGGTACGATCCTCACGATCGCCACCGGTCAACCCTTCAATCCGGGCAACTGCAACGACCTCAACGGCAACGCCCAAGGCAACCGCGGCGACGCGACCGGAGCCGACTACCGCGCCGACGATCCGACCGCCGACCGCTTCTTCACGCTGGACCCGACCGACGGACGCGGACCGGCGGCGGTCACCTGCTTCGTGCCGGTCGTGATCGACGGCGCCGAACTCAATGAACTGACCGCTCGTCAGGGCAATGTCGGGCGCAACTACGCCATCGGACCCGGCTTCGGCAACATCGACTTTTCGGCGATGAAGAACTTCCGCATCACCGAGAAGTACAACCTTCAGTTCCGGTTCGAGTCGTTTAACTTCACGAACCATCCGCAACTGAACCGGCCGCGCACCGGCGTGAACGACCTCCAGTACGGAATCGTCACCAGCGCTCGGGCCATGCGCACCAACCAGTTCGCGCTGAAGTTCATCTTCTAACTCGCGAATCTTTTTGAACCCAATCGCCTCGGGCCGCTCGGAGTTCGCTCCGGGCGGCCCGTTTTTCGTCTAACCGTGAGCGGCCCGAACGGGCAAGAAGCTTTTCTGATCAGCGCTTTAGCGGGCCTCCTAGCGGTTAGGCGCCGATGATGCTCCGTCGATTGCCGCTTATGGGACGGCGCTGTTTCAATCCAACGTGGGGCGAGGCGCAATTGCGTTCAGCCGCCTCGGCCGAGGCTCTGACCTCGGTCCAGTCCGAGCCGCGAGGGGTTGATCGAACTCAGGGGTCCGATCCTTGCGGCAGGGGTTCAACAGAGCGGGGCCGCTGGAGTTTACGCGGTCTCCGCGTCAGTGGAAATGGGGTCTCTACGGAGGATTACTGTGACAGGATTTCACCCTGTGCTCCGCCCGTCCATGTGGACGGCGGGAGTCTTGGCCTTCGCTTTGCTGCTCGCCATGCCGAGCGCGCAAGCGCAGCTCATTCAAGGTTCGTTGACCGGCAACGTCACCGACTCGACGCAAGCCGCCATCCCAGGCGCCAACGTGACCTTGACGAATGAAAACACCGGCGGCACTCGTACCGCCTCGACCAACGAAGTCGGCCTGTATCTGTTCCAATCGATTCCTTCCGGTTCCTATACCGTCGAAGTGCAGTCGGACGGATTCCAGACTTCGCGCCAGACCGGCATCACCGTTTCGAACAACTCGGTCGCGCGGTCGGACGTCATCCTCGAAGTCGGTCAAGTGACCGAAGTCGTCGAGGTTACCGCCGAGACCGCCACGTTGCAGACGGATACGGCGCAAGTCGCCCAGACCGTCACCGAGACCCAACTGAAGAACGTTCCCGTTCCCTTGGGCCGCAACTACCAGATGCTCTTCGTGACGCTGCCCGGCTTCTCGCCGCCGCAGAACGCGCACTCGGTGCCGACCAACCCGTCGCGCGCGGTGCGCTTCTCGGTCAACGGTACGTCGCGCTCGAACAACAACACGCGCATCGACGGCGCCTCTTCGACCAACATCTGGGTGCCGCACATGACCGGCTACAACCCGGCGCTTGAGTCGATCGAGCAAGTCAACGTCGTGACTAGCTCGTTCGACGCCGAACAGGGGCTGGCCGGCGGCGCGGCGATCAACCTGACGATCAAGTCGGGCACGAACGAATTCCACGGCTCGGCCTTCGAGTACCACACGAACCAGCACATCCAGGCCTATCCCTGGAACTCGGATCGTGAGAACGACAAGCCGAAGTTCATCTACAACCAGTTCGGCGGCACGCTCGGCGGACCGATCGCCAAGAACAAGGCGTTCTTCTTCGTCAGCTACGAGGGCACCCGCGAATCGCAACACGCACAGCGCTTCGTCGATATCGGCGACGCCGCCATGCGCACCGGCGACCTTTCGGGAGTTCTCGCCGACTCGCGTTGCGCCACCGGCGACTGCAACATCTACGATCCGATGAGCGCTCCGTTTGAAGGCGGCGCCGCTGATCGTACGGCGTTCCCGAACATGCAGATCCCGCAGACGCGCTTCGATTCGCGCGCCGACACGATTCTGACGCAGGGCCTGCTGGGCGATCAGTACCCGCTCCCGAACGTTGCGGGCATCGGCACGTTCGGCCTAAACCGCAACTTCATCGCCGGCGGTTCGACTTCGTTCTTCCGCGACACGCTGGATTCGAAGGTCAACTTCAACCACTCCGACAAGCTGACGTCGTTCATTCGTTTCTCGATGCTCGACTACCGCATGCTCAACGGGCAGGTCTTCGGCAATCTCGGCGGCAACCGCCTCCACCCGACCAACTCGAACCCGGGCCGCGGCTTCGGCAACACTTACTCGGGTACGGTCTCGGCCACCTACGTGGCTAAGCCGAACTTCGTCGTTGATGCGTACTTCGGCTACACCTTCGTCGACACCAACGTTGAGCAGGACAACCTCGACGTGAACGTCGGCGGCGACTTGGGCATCCCGGGTCTGGCTTCCGACCGTCGCATCGACGGCGGCATGCCTCGCTTCCGCATCGACGGTTTTGAGCAGATCGGCATCTCGAACAACTTCATGCCGTACTTCCGTTCCGACCCGCAGTGGCAGTACGTAGCCAACGCCAACTGGACGAAGGGCTCGCACAACATCCGTTTCGGTACGGACATCTACTACCAGAACCTGAACCACAACCAACCGGAGTTCTCCGGGTCGCAGGGGCCGGCGTCGGGCGGTTTCCGCTTCCGTCAGAACCAGACGCGCAACGGCTCGTCGGTCGCCACCGACTACAACGCCTGGGGCTCGTTCCTACTCGGCACGTTTGAGGACGGCGGCAAGATCTGGCAGTTCGATCCGGACGGCTACAAGACCCGCACCGAACTCTGGAGCTTCTACATCCGCGACCGTTGGCAGGTCAACAACAAGCTGACGCTGACCTACGGCATCCGTCACGAGATCTACCCCTTCCCGACGCGTAAAGAGCGCGGCTTGGAGCGGTTCATCCTCGACGACACGAGCGGCGGCGTCACCGGCGGCCCGAACGACATGGTGATCTGCGGCGCGGGCAACCAGCCCAACGACTGCGGCATCGACGTCGGCCGTTCAATGACCGTCCCGCGGATCGGCATCGCCTACCGCGCGACCAGCAACACGGTCTTCCGCACCGGCTACGGCATCACGGTCGATCCGTTCAACTGGGCGCGTCCGTTGCGCACCAACTTCCCGATCATGCAGGTGGACAACATCGACGCGGCCGGCTTCAACGTCGGCGGTACGCTCGAGACCGGCCTGCCAGTGGTCACCGAGCCGGACATCTCCGGGGGCGTTCTGGAATTGCCTCGTACGGCCGCGGTCAACTTCTTCGACAACACCAACGCCGTCCGCGGCTACATCCAGTCGTGGAACGCCACCCTGGAGCACCGTTTCGCGGGCAACTGGATCGGCAACGTCGCCTACGTTGCGACTCGCTCGACCAACCAGCTGGCGGCCCTGCACCAGAACTGGGGGCAGATCGGGTTCGGCAACGCCGGTCGTCAGTTGAACACGGAAGAGTTCAACAACAAGCAAGTCGACGTCCGCAACCACGGCAGCTTGGGTACGCCCAAGTACGACGCCCTGCAAGCGAAGTTGGAGCACCGTTTTGCGAACGGCTTCCAGATGAACTTCGCCTACACCTGGTCCCACACTCGTGCCTACACGAACGAGGACTCGGGCGCCGGTACGCAGGCCTTCGCCGTGCCGTGGCTTTATGGTCGCAACTATGGTCCGGCCGACAACGACATCCGGCACAACTTCCAGTGGAACGGCGTCTACGAGTCGCCTTTCGGCAAAGGGAAGCGGTACCTGCAGTCGGGGCTGGGCGCCTGGATCTTGGGCGGCTGGCAGTTCAACAACCTGATGAGCTTCTACACCGGAACGCCGTTCACGGTGACCGGCAACGGCGGCGAGTTGAACGCTCCGAACTCCGGTCAGGTGGCCGATTGCATCGGCGAACCGGTCAAGACCAGCGTCACGGGAGGCTCTGCTCCGTTCTATGAGGTCGGCGCCTTTGCCCAACCGGAAGGCGCGCGCTTCGGCACCTGCGGCATCAACACGCTGCCTGGTCCGAACGTGATCAACATGGACATCGGCCTGTTCCGCAAGTTCCAGATCAACGAGCGGGTGGACGTGCAGTTCCGCGCCGAAGCGTTCAACATCGGCAACATCCCGCACTTCAACAGCCCGCAGGGCAACGTGACCAACGGCAGCTTCATGTTGGCCACCGGCATCCGCAACACCGGCCGCGAAGGCATCGACCAGCGGTTCTTCCGCTTCGGTCTGCGCCTCGGCTTCTAGTCGCGGTTTCGCCGTACAACACAACCTTTCAACCAGGGGGTCGCGCTTCGGCGCGGCCCTCTTTTCGTTCCCGGTCCTATTCCCTCCCGGCCGGGCGCCTGCGGTTCACCCGTTGACCTCTCAAAGGACGGGCATCGGCCACCCTCCGACGACGGCCCGTTTCGTCTCTATCGAGCAGATGCAGACTGCGGCTCTTCCCTTGGGCGCTCGCGGCGCAAACATGCTTTGGGCCTTCGCCCTGGCGCTGTGCGTATCCGCCGCGGCGGCCGACGTCCGCCTCTATCCGGTCGATCCGATCGCCGAGTATCCCGACGCGGCCGCGCCCGAAGCGCTCCAGTTCGCTTGCGCCGAAGACCGCGAGACGCTGTCGGAGTGGTTCCAGTCGCGCGACAAGCCCTACCGGCCGGAACTGGTTCGGTCGGCGCGGGGGCGCGGCGTCTGCCACATCGACTACGAGCCCAGTCTCCCGGGCTTCCGCGCCGATCCGGAGACCTTCCCCGTTCGACGCCTGATCGCTTCGGTCGATCCGTTGCCGTTCGTCATCGGTCGCAATCCGGTGGGGGCGTCGTTCGACGTACTTCGCGACGTGGCGCCTTCGATTCCGACTTCCGTCCCCATCGACTTGTTGCTCGTTCGAGAGTTCGACGAGCGCCTTTGGCCGCACGCCCTGTCTCGCGCCTTCGCGGACTCGGACCGCCGCCGATACCGCCTGTTGGGGCTTGAGGCCGCGCACACCTTCGCTTGGGCGCAGGACCTGATCAAGTCGGGGCGCGTCGGACCGGAAACGGGCGGACAACCGCGGGTGCTGGTTCCTCGGCGAGTCTTTGAAGGCCGCGGGTCGGACGGGCCGCTCTCGCTGCCCGTCCTCGATGCGCTCCAAGGCGACGAGTACGTGCGATCGAAGCTCTCGTGGGAAGGGGGCGACCTGCTGATCGCGGTCTCGCCTCTTGATCGGAACCGAAGAATCCTGATCTACGGCGGTTCGGCGGCGCAGTACTGGGCGGTCGAGTCGCTCCAACCGAAGGACTACGGCTACGTGCTGAGCCGCGAGTTCGGCGCCGACACCGTCGTCGACCTGAGCGCCGTGGGACCGCACGCCGACTACCTGGTCGCGCTGATGCCCGACGGCAAGACGGCGTTGGTCGCCGAGCCGGTCCGCGAGGACCTGTTGCTGGCGCGGTCGGCCGCCGCTGAACTCGAAGCGTTCTACGGCGCGCAGGCGCCGGCGGAACTGCGTGCGCTGACGAGGCTGATTCGTTCAGGGGCCGACCCGTTTCAGGAGAAGGCCCTCGAGGTTCGGGCCGCGATCGACCGGCTCCGGCCGATCGTTGAGGCTTGGGAACCTGAACTCGGCGCCGACTTCGTCCGGCGCGTCGCCGCCTACGTTCGGGCCAACTGCCCGCAGCAGCCCGGCGCGTGTTTTCTCGGCGCCGGGAAGCAGGCGATGTTTGAGGCGGATCCCGCGCTGGCCCGCGCCGTCGCCGACGCCGCCACCTACGGCGACTTGGCGAGAGCGGCGCCGTTGCGGCTGCTCGACCTGATCGAGGCGCAGGCGCCCGATGCGCCGGAATGGAATCGTAAGTTCCTCGACGACGTGGCGACGGCCCTGCGCGGACTCGGCTTTCGCGTGGTCCGCGTACCGTTCCTGGTTGCGCCGGAGCGTGTCGACGAGTGGGTCGGCGTCAGCTACGCCAACTCGGCCGCGATCGACGGACAACTCTTCGTGCCCGCTTTGGGTCTGGGCCAAGCCGAGGAGAAGATCTTCGCCGAGATGGCTCGCAAACTGCCCGATCTGCAAGTCGTCCCCGTTGCGGCTCGCTCCAGCCTGCTCGACAACGGCGGCGTCCATTGCATCCTCGGACCTGTACGCGGCGTCCCGAGCGCCGTATCACGGCTGCGTACGAGCGGGCCGACCGCGGTTGCAGCGGCGGCGGCGCCGGAATAGGGTGATTGCGCTCCGCCAACCGTTCGATCTGTAGCCGGCTCCGTTCCCTCGGGCGCAATTCCCCGGCGTGACTGCTGTCCGTACAGGGCCTAGACTTACTTGGGGGGCCGCTCCTTCCACGCCGAAGCGGACGGCGAGTTTGAGAGATGTACTCCACCGGAAAACGAGTGAATCGCGCTCCGCTGCCTGAGTGGGTGCTTGACGCAACCAAGCGTTGACTGCGGCGCCGCAGACCTCTAAGAGCATGTTTACCGACCGGACACGAGGGATTGGTTCGCCGCATCTCCTGTTCCGCCGATACAGGTCCAGGCTAGCCGGCCGTGCCGCGACTCTGGCGGTTATCGTTGGGATCATCGTGATGGGCGATTTTCAGGTGATCCCGATGTATTCGGCGGAGCTCCGCTTGGTTCTACACCTATCGGCGCTGGTCATCGGGTGTCTGGCATGGCAGAGCGCCGTCATGTGTTTCGTCGCCTGGCGAGTCGTCAGGTCCGGCGGCGACGAGTGAAATGGGCCGTGGACCTTGGGCTATCGAGCGAAGGATGAAGCGACTGTTGGCGATACCCCTCTTGGTGGGACTCGGCACCCTTTCAATGCTGAGGGTTGGGCGCGCTACTCGGGGAGCAGTTCCAGCGCGTTCACGAAGGCGTAGTTGACCTTGGGGACGAACGCCAGCTCGATGTACCCCTGGGCGTTGGGGCGAATACCGCTGAAGGAGCGCACCATGGGGCTGTTCTCGCCCCCGGCTTCAGCGTAGACGTCAAGATCCTCCAGCAGGGCCTTGCCGTTGCAGAACACGTCGAAGATTCGCGAGCCGACGCCCTGGCCGCCGGGGTTCTCCTGGCCCCACCAGGTCTCGGCGAAGCGCAGGCGGACGTTGTAGCTGCCAGCGGCGACGGGGATCCGGTAGCGGAAGTTGCCGTAGCGCTCGCCGGAGTAGAGATTCGGGTCCTCAGCGGACTTCAGCGGGTCGTTGCGCGGCACGGCTCGGCCGCCGACGAAGAAACGGTCCGGCCCCCACTCGCGCTCTTCGTTGTCGACGACCGGGCTCTTGCGGTCGCCGGCAAGGATCCGGATCGGCAACGGCTTGCCGGCGGTCGAGGAGACCTCGATTCCGCTTAAGGTCGCGAGCGAGCTGAGGGCCTGGAAGTCGAGATGAAGAACGCCGTCCTGATCGGGCGCGACCGGATGGAAGAGCTTGATCACGGGCGAGGCGGGGCGCCCGCCGTCGGAGAGAACGTCGAAGTTGGCCAGGATCGGCTCTCCGTTCGCCGCCACGTTGAAGATGCGCGACGATTCGCCGGTTCCCGGATTCTCGGGGCCGAAGTTCAGTTCCGCAAAGTGCAGGGCAAGTTGGTACTCGCCGGGGCTCAGCGGAAGGTCGTAGCTAAAGCTCTGCCCTTCGCGCCAACTCATGTAGAGTTCCGGGCTGGGCGTCGACTCGATCCGGACGCCGTAGCGTTGTGTGGCCTCCCCGCCTTCGAAGAACTGGTCGGCGGACCAAGTGACGCCGTGCTCGTCGACGTAGGGGGCGTTGCCGCCGCCGGTCGTCAGGCGGTAGAGGACGTCTCCGACGCCCGCCGCAACGGGCTCGGAGGGCGCGGGAGACGAGGAGTTGAGGAAGAACCCAACCGCGAGGATCACAGCCGGCACGCAAGCGGCGGCGGCCCAGTACATCCAGCGGGGCCGAGGGGAGGAAGCGTTGGCGGGCGCCGCGTCCGCGGGCGGGCTCGGGGAAGCGGCCGGAGCCGCCGCGGGGCCCGCGCTGGGTGCGACCGCGGGCTTCAGTTCAGCGCCGTCGCGTCGCGAAAACCGCGGCGCGTATTGCCCGGCGGGAATGTCGATCACGATCTCTTGGTCGGCCCCTTCGCCTTCGTAGTACTCGCGAAGTCGTTTTCGTAGTTTGTGGGCTTCGACGCGAACGATCGAATCTTTCGAAACGTCGAACTCGTGGGGGCGGCCGAGAGCCTCGACCGCGATGCTGTACTCCTTGAGGTCGTCGGCTCGACCGGCGAAGGATTCCTCGCAGATGTAGCTCAGAAAACGTCGTAAGGACGGTGCTCTCGCCAACAAGGGCGACTGCAGCACCTCATCCAGGGCCGACCGCTCGGTCAGTGCAGGCCCGTTTCCTTCTCTTATAGGCGCAGACAATTCACGCTCAACCCCGCTGGGCAAACTAGCATAGGGCCGCTCTATGCGTCAAATAACAATGGGGCTTTCGGTACGGATGTTAACAGACCCCGCAGCGTCGACCAGAAAGCCTGCAAAAGACTATCCCTAAAGGCTTTATGGCTCCCGTTAACGGTCTTAACGGACGGCTCTCTTGTGAGCTGGGCCGCGCCGAACCGGGCGGATCGGGCGGCGCGGTCGAATCGTCACGTTAACGCTCCTGCGATAACCCCAACTAACCACTATTAGCCTTGCGGTCGTGCGGGAGAGCCCCGAAGATCGGAAGGTTTCAAAACTGGGGGCATCCGTCCGCGCTTCAGAGACCCAAGTAAACCGCCGTTAGCCTGGCGGTCTCCCGAGGTTACTGAGCGCCCGTAGCCCCCGGCTTGGGACGTGAAGCATAAGAACGAAAAAGATCAATGGGGAAATGCGAATGTTTCTAGGGGAATACAAGGGACCAGGAGGTCGCTGTTTGCTGCTCGCGACAGTGCTCCTGATGTTGAGTGCAGCCTCGTTGCCCGCTCAACAGTTGACCGGCAGTGTTTCCGGAACCGTTACCGATACGTCGGGTGCGGTCATTCCGGGGGCCGACGTTACGCTCGTCAACGACGCCTCCGGCGAGACGCGCCGTTCGGTGTCGAACGCCGACGGCTACTTCACGCTCGCCTCGGTGTTTGCGGGCACGTACACGCTCAACGTGAGCTCGGAGGGCTTCCAGAAGTTGGAGCTGACGAACATCACGCTCGGCGTCGGCGATAACCGCAACGTCACTGGCATCGAACTCCAGATCGGCGCGACGGCCGAGACGGTCACTGTCATGGCTCAAGTCGACTCGATGGTGCCGCTCGACTCGGGCGAGATCTCGAACACCATTACGGAGAAGCAACTCCAGAACCTGGCGGTCGTCGGCCGCAGCGCGGCGGAGTTGATCAAAATCTTGCCGGGCATGGCCGCCACCGGCGGCGGCGTCGAGAACCGACCGGGATTCACCGGCGAGGCGATCGGCATCAACGGCAACGGCGACGGCGGACAGCAGTCGGCTCTGGGCTTCTTCTCAGCGAACGGCACGCGACCGGAGTCGATGGATATCGTCTCGGACGGCGCGCACGTCTCCGATCCGGGCTGCAACTGTGCGACGCCGGTCAACCCGAACGTCGACATGCTGCAAGAGTTCAAGGTGCTGCGCGGCAACTATGGCGCGGAACACTCGAAGGGCCCCGTCGTCATGAGCTCGGTCTCCAAACAAGGCGGCTCCGAGTTCCACGGCACCGGCTACTACTACATGCGCGACTACCGTTGGAACGCCAACGAGTTCCTGCTGAACCGCTCTGGTCAAGAGCGCCCGAAGAACAAGTACAAGTTCCCGGGATTCAACATCGGCGGACCGATCACGACGAAGGGCGACAACAACAAGGCGTTCTTCTTCTTCGGCATCGAGCGGTTCCTGCAAACGATCGACACGGGCGTCTTGCAATCGAACGTGCCCGACGCCCAGATGGCGAACGGCGACTTCTCGAACCAGGACTATCTCTCGCTGCTCAACAGCGGCCAGGTCAACAGTCCTCTCAACGACGAATTTCCGAATCAGATCATCCCGCAGACCCAGATCAACACGACCGGCCGGATCATGACCGGACTGCTGCCTCAACCGAACGTCCAGCCCGGACCTTCGAGCGGCGGCTTCAACTACGTCAACGCTCTGACGCTCGATCAGAACATGTGGCAGGTGCTTGGACGCGTCGACTACAACTTCACCGACATGACGAAGCTGTTCGTGCGCTTCAACCGTCAAGACGAGACGCAGAACTTTCCCGTGGGACTGTGGTGGCGCAACGCGAACCAGGTTCCGTACCCGACTCCGGTTACGGGCGACAACGTCTCGAACTCGTTCACGGCGAATCTGAGCCACGTGCTCGATCCGACGTCGACCAACGAGTTCATCTTCAGCCTGACGCACATCAACTTCCCGAACTCGTTCGAGGACCCCTCGGCGGTCAGCAAGGAGTCGCTCGGAGTTCCCTTCGGCGGCATCTTCGACAACCCCGGCCAGCACATTCCGGCTCTGACGAGCTGGGGCGGCGCGCCGACGATGCTCAACCCGGGCGGATTCGATCCGGTGCTGTTCGCCAAGAAGTACCTGCTGACGGTAGGCGACAACTTCTCGAAGGTCGTCGGCACGCACACGTTGAAGTTCGGCGCGTTCTACGAGCACGTCATCAACAACCAACCGGCCAACCCGTACTCGAACGGATTCTTCATTACGGCGAACTGGGGCGGCAATTCGACGGGGAACGCGCTGGGCGATCTACTCGCCGGACGCGCCGCTCAGTATCAGGAGTCGAGCTTGGCGGTGCCGCACAACTTGGCCTTCGACACGATCGAGTGGTATGCGCAAGATTCGTGGAAGGTCACTCCTCGGTTCACGTTGGACTACGGTTTGCGCTTCGCCCACTTGGGCGCTTGGCAGGATCGTGAAGGCGTCGGACTGGCGGTCTTCAATCCGGGCTCGTATGATCCCAACGCGCCGCTGGAGGCTTTTTCCGGATTGGCTTGGAACGCGATCGATTCGAGTATCCCGCTCTCCGGCGGCACGACGGCCGCGGTCTTCGTTTCGCCGCGTGTCGGCTTTGCTTGGGACGCCTTCGGCAGCGGCCGGACTGTGATCCGCGGCGGCTTCGGCATGTTCCGTTATCACGATCCGCAAGGGCCGTTCCCGGGCGCGGTCGATATTCCGTTGGGGCAACGCAACGTCAACCTGACCTCGGCGAACACGTTCGACGAGTTGGAGGCGCTACAGCCTTCGCAGCAACGCGTGGCGCCGACGACGATCGACCCGAACGACAACACCCAGCCGATCACCTACAACTGGAGCCTGATGTTCGCCAACCGCCTTCCCGGGCAGATCACCTGGGAGATCGGCTACGTCGGCAGCGCCAGCCGGGATCTGTTGAACGACGGCTTCCGCGACATCAACTTGGTTCCGCTCGGCGCCATGTTGAGCTTGGATGATCCGTCGCAAGGCAATCCGGACAACTTCCGGCCCTTCCAGGCGTACTCCAACCTCAACGTCATTCGGCACAACCTGGAGCAGGACTACCACTCGCTGCAGACCACGTTTAGCCGTCAGGTGGGTCGGGCCAACATCACGGCCAACTACACCTGGGGCAAGGCGACCGGTATCCGCGGCGGCAACCAAGGTCAGCGCGCCGACCAGTTGAACCCGGAGAACAACCGAGGCGTGCTCGCCTATGACCGCAAGCACATCTTCAACTTGGCGTACGTCTATCAGTTCCCCGACTTCGCGAGCAACGCGGGTTGGAACGGGGCTGCCAAGGCGATCATGGACGGCTGGCAGATCTCGGGCATCACCCAATGGTCGAGCGGCGTGGACCTCCAAGCCGCCGGCGCCAACGCCAACTTCGGCTTGAACGCCGCGACGCCCGACGGCGGGTTGCCCATCAGCAACCTGACCGTACTCGGCACCGACGCGGTCACGCTCCAGCCTCACTTGACTTGCGATCCGACCCAAGGGCTCGGTCCGAGTCAGTACATCAATGCGAACTGCTTCGCGCTGCCCACAGTGGGATCGGCGCAGAACGGCACGGTCGTCTTCCCGACGATCCGCGGACCGAACTTCCAGAACCACGACATTTCGGTGTTCAAGGACTGGAACTTCGACGAGCATCGCCGGTTGCAGTTCCGCTTCTCGGCTTACAACTTCCTCAACCGTCCGAACGAGTCGTTCACCAACGGCGACGGCAACTTGAACCTCAACTTCAACGCGCAAGGCGTGCAGACGAACGACCGCTTCGGTTTCGCCGACGCCAAATTCGGACGACGCATTATCCAAATGGCAATCAAGTTCTACTTCTAGGCGAGGCCTAGCGGAAGAACTCTGAAAGAGACCATTCAACCCTACCTGTACCCTACCCGAAGGGGGGCGACGGAGATCCCGTCGTCCCCCTCTTTCGTCCGCTATCCTCAGTCTGGATTGATGCGCTTCTGGACTCTCTCTCTCCTGTTCTGTATCGTGCTCGCGGCCGGTCCGGTCGACGACCCCCGGCGCGCGCTTGCGGCGGCGGCGGCGGCTCACCAGGCCGGTCGTTTGGAGGAAGCGGCGGCCGGTTACGAAGAGATCGTCCGGGCGTACCCTTCGATCGCAGAGGTTCGTTCCAACCTGGGCGCCGTCTATTCCGCCCTGGGACGCTATGACGACGCGGTCGCGCAGTACCGCGCGGCGCTCGAGCAGAAGCCGGACCTGCCCGGCGTGCGACTGAACCTGGCTCTCGCGTACTACAAGTCGGCGCGGTTGCCGCAGGCGGTCGAGGAGCTTGAGTTGCTGCGTTCGGCCGCTCCCGAGAACCAGCAGGTCTTGAAGCTGCTGGCCGACTCCTACCTCGGCATGGGGCGTTACGGCCGCGTGATCGAGTTGTTGGCGCCGCACCCGCAACTAGTCGAGCAGAACCGGCTGTTCACCTACGCGCTGGGGACGGCCTATATTCGCAGCGACCGGTTGATCGAAGGACAGAAGTTGATCGATCGATTGTTCCGCGGAGGCGAATCGGCCGAGGCGCTGATGCTGCTGGCGGCCTCGCAGATGCAAGGCCACGACTACGCCGGCGCACGCGACAACCTCGCCAAGGCGGTCGAACTCGATCCCAACGTGCCGACGATCCATCGCGCCTACGCCTCGGCTCTGATGGCGACGGGGGACCAAGCCGGAGCGCGCAAGCAGTTCGAGATGGAGCTCGATAGAAATCCCACCGACTTTGAAGCGAACCTGCACATGGCGACGATCCGAAAACAGGAACGCGACATGGAAGGCGCGGAGACGCTGTTGCGAAAGGCGCTTGGGATTCGGCCTGGAGACCTGGCCGTGCGCTATCAACTGGCGACCGTCTACATGGCGCAACGGCGGATGGAAGACGCGCTGGTCGAGTTGGAAGCGGTGATCGAGCAGGCGCCCAAGTTTATCGAGGCGCGCGTCTCTCTGGCGACCGTCTACTATCGTCTGAAGCGCAAGGAAGACGGCGACCGAGAGCGCCTGCTCGTGCGTGAGCTGACCGCCGAGAAGCAAGCCGCGCAACCGGGCGTCCAAGCCGCGCAGGAGGCGACGCCGTGAAGCCGCTCCTCCTGCTGCTCGCACTCTCGGCAATCCCCCTGCTCGCGTCGTTCGAAGATGCGGCCAAGCGAGCCAAGGAGGCGCGCATCGCCGACCGGCTCGAAGAGTCGGTGGAGGCCTACCGCGAGGCGCTCGGGGAGAAGCCGGATTGGCTCGAAGGACGCTGGTTCCTTGCCGCCGGGCTCTACCAGCTCAGACGTTTTGAGGAGGCGATCCCGGAGTTCGCGGCCGTCAACGAAGGCCGTCCCGAGACCGGCGCCGCTTGGATCTTGCGCGGCGTCTGCGAGTATCGAACCGGGAAGTACGACGACGCATTCGAGCATCTGCGGCGAGGTCGCTCGTTGGGCGCCGCGACGGATCTGCTCTCGATGGGCGGCTATCATCTCGCGCTGCTGATGAACCGTTTCGGCGAATTTCAGGCGGCTTCGCAACTGCTCACGCCGTTCGCCGCCGACAACAAAGAGAGTCCGGCGGTGATGGAAGCGTTGGGGCTGTCGGTCTTGCGGAAACGGTGGCTGCCCGACGAAATTCCCGATGCCGAGCGCCCTAAGGTGGAGCAGGCCGGGCGCGCTGCTTTCTACCTGGGCGCTCGTCGTGCGGCGGAAGGGCGTTCGCAGATGGAAGCGTTGCTGGCGGACCATCCCGACGACGCGGACGTCCGCTACGCCTACGCGACGATGCTGATTCAATCGGACCCGGCCGAGGCGCGCGCGCAACTGGAGCAGGTGCTCGCTGCTGCGCCCGAGGATCACCACGCGAACCTCGTCTTGGGGACGCTGCTCAGCAAGGAGCGCGACTATGACGCCGCCCTGCCCTTGCTTGAGAAGGCGAATGAGACGCGCCCGGAGTCGATCCTTCCGCGTTACCAGATCGCCGTGCTGAAGCTCGCGACCGGCGCGCCGGAGCAGGCCCGCGGACTGCTTGAAGAGATCACCCGCGAGGCGTACGAGTTCACCGGGGCGCACGTCTCGCTTGCGACGGCCTACTATCGGCTGGGACTCAAGGAACAGGGCGACCGAGAGCGCGAGATCGTCCGCGAGTTGAACGCGCAGCGACAAGCCGGAGAGCCCGGGGTCGCGACGGCGGGGAGGCGGCCGTGAGACCTCTCGCCGTATTGATGCTGGGCGCCGTGGTTGCTCAGGCGGGGTTCGACGAAGCCCGTGCGCGGGCGTTGGCGGCACACCAGGCGCAACGACTCGACGAAGCCGTCGCCGCCTACGAGGAGGCCGTCGCCGAGAACCCGCAGTGGGCCGAGGGGTGGTGGTCGCTGGGCTCGATTCACTACGGGCTGGATCGCTACGCCGAGGGTCGCGACGCCTTCCTGAAGCTGGTCGAGCTGTCTCCCGAGGTCGGCATCGGCTGGGCGTTCTTGGGGCTCTGCCAATATCAGACCCAGGAGTCCGAAAAGGCTCTCGCCAGCCTCCAGAAGGCTCGGCGCTACGGCGTTCCGGCGCAGACCGGCGTGCTGGAAGTGGCGCAGTATCACCTCGGCGCGTTGCTGGTCGCCGACGGGCAATTCGAGCAGGCGCTGCCGATCCTCGAATCGTTGGCGACGAAGGCCCCGGCTAACGACGCTTTGCGGGCGGCTCTCGGACAGGCGCTGCTGCGCCACGCCTATCTGCCCGGTGATCTTCCGGCCGAGTTCACGGATGCGGTGCAGGCGGCCGGAGAAGCCGGATTTTGGATCGGCGCCGGAAACGTGGCGAAGGGGCGCGCGGCGTGGGAGGCGGCCGTGGAGCAGCACGGCGACGCTCCGGGCGTGCGTTACGCCTACGGATCGTTCTTGCTCGCCAGCGACTCCGACCGTGCGCTCGAGGAACTAGAAAAGGAACTCGATCGCGACCCCGAGCACGTAGCGGCGCTGTTGCAGATCTCGTTGGAGCGTCTGAAGCGCGCCGAGCCTGACCGTGCGCTGCCCTATGCCAAGCGGGCCGCCGAGACGGAGCCTGAGAACTTCGCTGCGCGCCACGCATACGGTTCCGCACTGCTCGGCACGGGAGAGACGGAGGCGGCCGTTGCGGAGTTGGAGACCGCGGTTCGCCTCGCGCCCGACAGTCCTCAGACGCGCTTCGCACTCGCCCGCGCCTACCGCAAAGCCGGACGCGCCGCCGACGCCGAACGCGAGCAGTCCGAATTTCTGCGCCTGCAAGAACTCCAGAGACTTCAAGAGACGAGGTAATCGCCACGTGACCCGACTGATCCCGCTCCTAGCCCTAATGCTCCTGCTCTCTCCTCCCGCGCGTGCGCAAGACGACGCGGGCGAGACGGGATTTCTGATCCGCAGCGACGTGCAAGAGGTCGTTATCGACCTGATCGTCCGTGACAAGAAGGGGGAAGTACTCACCGATCTCACGGCGGAAGAGATCGCCGTGAGCGAAGAAGGCGAAGCGCAGCAGATCGTCTCGTTCCGACGGGTGTCGGGCGGAAGGCTGGAGCGGCTAGGCGGTTCGGGCGCGCCGGGCGGAGTGGGGCCGGGATCGGTTTCGGCCGAGTCGGTCAGCGCGGGTTCGCAGATGCGCTTGGCCCAGCTCGTCACGCTGGTGTTCGAGCGGCTGGGCAATACGTCGCGGAACCTCGCCTACCGAGCCGCCAAGGACTTTATCGAAAGCGAGATGCGCGACAACGTCTACGTCTCGGTGTACGTGCTGGACCGGCGGCTGTTGCCGATCCAGGAGTTCACCAACGATCGCGACGCGCTGATGAAGGCCGTCGAGACCGCGACGGGCCGCAACAAGACGAACTTCTTCGCCGAGAGCGAAAACGTACAGCGCAGGCTTGAGGAGTTCTTGCAGAAGTCCAACTCGCCGACGTTGCAGCAAGCGCTCAACGCCAACCAAGTCGGCGGAGCCCAATCGGCGCCGGACATCGATACGATGCTGGCGCAGCGCGCCTATGAAATCGCCCAACGCTCTGAGCAGATGGCGCAAGAGGCCGAGGCGGGCGGTTCGATCTTCAGCCTGATCGCGCTGGTGCGCTCGCTCGACGAACTCGTGGGACGCAAGACGGTGCTGCTTTTTTCGGAAGGTTTTCAGGTGCCGGCGAACTTTACTTCGCATCTCGACGGGATGATCTCGGAAGCGAACCGCGCGCAGGTGAGTTTCTATACGGTCGACGCTCGCGGCCTGGAGACCGGCAGTCAGCTCGACCAGGCCAAGAGGATGTTGAACGACGCGGCACGCAACAGCCGGTCGCAGCAGGAGCTTTCCAACAGCGGTCAGCAGCGCGGCTTCAGTCAAGCGGAGATTCAGGCGCTCGACAACGCCCAGGCTTCGATCCGCGGCAACCGCCAAGGGACGTTGCAGGAGATCGCCGCTCGAACCGGCGGCGAGTTCGTCGGCAACACGAACAACTTCTCGAAGCCGATCGCGCGCATCACCGAGGACATCTTCAGCTACTACGAAGTCACCTATCGGCCGCCGATCGAGCAGTTCGACGGGCGGTTCCGCGGCGTCAGCGTCGCCGTCTCGCGCCCCGACGTCGAGGTCCACACTCGCGACGGTTACTATGCGCTTCCGCCCAACGCGGGCGACGTCGTTACGGTGCCCTTCGAGCTGCCGATGATCGCGAAGCTGGCCGAGGACCCGCCGCCGTCCGATCTGGACTTCGCAACGCAGTTTCTGGAGTTTCGCCATCCCAAGACCGGCGGGGCGCTGCTGACGATCGCCGCTCGCTTGCCGCTCAGCGAGGTGGAGTTTACGACTCGACAACAGGAGAACCCACAGGCCAAGAAAAAGAAGGACCGCGTGAAGACCGTCTATGACGCGCGCTTCTCGGTGCTCGGTCAGCTCAAGGATGAGACCGACGTCGTGGTCAAGCGAACGAGCCAGGACGTGCCGCTCTCGGGCGACGTGGAGCGGCTGGACGGACTGAAGCTGGCGAACTTTCGCCTCTACAAAACGTGGGAGGTCGGACCGGGATCGTATCGCCTGGAGGCCGCGGCGCATGACCAGACCAGCGGGAAGTTCGGCGCGATGAAGACCGGCGTCGTCATCGAGCCGTCGAGCGGGGTCGGCGTCAGCAGCCTGACTTTGATCGAACGCGTCGACCCCAAACCCGAAGCGCAGGCGGAGGGCGAGGACGCCGAAGAGCCGGATCCTCTCGCCGTCCCGAATCCGCTGGAGTTTGCACTCGGAACCGTCGTCCCGGCGCAGACGCGAATCCTCTCGAAGGCCGCCGGCGGAAACGTCTCCTACTACTTCGTGGTCTATCCGGACTCGGATTCGAAGGAGAAGCCCGCGCTCAAGATGGAGTACTACCTCGACGGTCAACTGGTCGGCGCTGGAGAGCCCGAACTGCCCGCGCCGGCTGAAGACGGCACGATTCCCTATATCGCCACGACCCCGACCGCGGCGTTTCCGCCCGGGGACTACATGATGGTCGTCCAGGTCTTGCAAGGCGAGGGGACGGCGGAGCGAAACGCGTACTTCAAGATCGTCGAATGAGGCTTTTCGTCTACTGCCGGCGCGCGCCGTGCTCGCTGCTGTTGGCCGCGTTGATGTTGACAGGCGCGGGCACGCTGACGGCGCAGGCGCCCTCGACTTCCCGGCCGGCTGCGGAGTCCCCCGATACGGGCGTCACCTTCAGCTCGGGAGCGCGGGAGGTGCTGCTCGACATGGTCGTGCGCGATCGCCGCGGCCGCGCGGTCCACGACCTGACGGCGGAAGAGGTGAAGGTCTTCGAAGACGGAGTCGAGCAGCCGATCGTCTCGTTCCGTCTCGTCGAGGGCGCCGCGATTCAGGCGGAGTCGGCGTCCCAACCGGACTCAGCAGCGGCCCCGGTCCAGACGTCAGGATCGGGAGAGTCGGCGGATCCGCTGCGTCTCAATCACCTGGTCTCGATCGTCTTCCACGGCCTCACGGCGGACTCGCGCGCGTTCGCCTACCGGGCGGCGCTCGACTTTGTGGAGAAGAATCTCACCGAGCGGGTGCATGTCGGCGTCTTCCGCATCGACACGGATCTGTCGACGCTGGAGCCGTTCACCAACGATCACGAACGACTGCGAGAGGCTCTTCGTTCGGCGGCCTCGGGCGGCACGATCAGCTTCTCAGGCGAATCGGTTTCGACGGCGAACAACCCGCTGACGCAGGTCTCGTTCAGCACGCCGGCAGAGGCCGGGGCCGGAGCGTCCCCGGGCGGCAACGGCGGCCCCACGGGCCCGAGCGGTCCGGTGCAGGCCGACATTTTCAGCGACATCATGCGACGGATCGAGTCGAACAGCTCGGTCGCGATGGAGTTCTTCGACCGCGTCGACCGGTCGAACAAAGTGGTGTTCGCGTTGCGCGCTCTGGTCGACGGCCAGAAGGCGCTCTCCGGGCGCAAGACGATTCTGCTGTTCTCTCCGGGGTTCCAGATGCCGATCGACTCGAAGTGGCGTTTCGATCAACTGATCTCGGAGGCGAATCGAAACAACGTCAGCTTCTATTCGATCGACAGCGTCGGGCTGCGCGCGACGACGCCGAGCATCTACCAGACCGGATACTTGACCTCGGGCGGTCTGCCCCCTGGGGTGATCCCAAGCCGCTTTGGAGGCGCGCTCAATCCGCGAGCCTTCCGCCAGTTTGAGACGCAGCTCGAATCGATCACCGCTTCCCCTGTCGGCAACCTTCAAGAGTTGGCGGTCGAGACGGGCGGGCGGCTGATCGCGAATACGAACAACTTCTCGAAGCCGCTCGAGCGAGTGGTGGAGGATTTCCTCACCTACTACGAGGTCTCCTACCGGCCGGCGCCGTCGAAGGGGGACGGGAGCTACCGCGCGGTCTCGGTGGAGGTGGCGCGGGCCAAGGCCGACGTCCAGACGCGCGCCGGGTACTTTGACATGCCCGCCGACGCCGGGTTTGATCTGGCGCCGCATGAGCTGCCGCTGCTGGCGGCGCTCTCGTCGAAGCCGGCGCCGAGGGACTTTGCGTTTCGGTCGCGAATGCTGCGTTTCCCTGGACGATCCGGCGACGGCGCGCCGCGCGGGGCGTTGATCGTGGAGTTTCCGCTGGCGCAGTTGTCCATGAGCAAGGCGGTCTCGGGCGAGAACGAGTTCCACGAAGGTCGCTTTTCGCTATTGGCCCAGTTGAAGGACGCCGAGGGGCGGATTGTCAAGAAATCGAGCCAAGACGTGCCGCTGCGAGTCGACGCGGAGAGAGTCGAGGCGATTCGCCGGGGATCGTTCACGCTGAACCGCGACTGGGAGCTGGCGCCGGGGCGCTACACGTTGGAGGTCGCGGTGCGCGATCGAGGCCAAGAGAGCTTCGGCGTGGTGCGCTCGGCGGCGTTGATCCAACGGGCGGGCGACGGTCCGGCGTTGTCGTCGGTGAGTCTGATCCGCCGCGTCGACGCGATCCCTGAAGCGGCCCCAGCCGACGCGGAAGAGGGCGGGCCGTTCGTGTGCCGGCTGGGCAAGGTCGTTCCGACGCTGGTCGACCGGATTGAGAAGTCGGCGGCCACGGCGGTCTCGCACTACTTCGTTATCTACCCCTCGGCCGAGACCGACCAGCCGCTGAAGCTGCACCTACAATACGAACGGGACGGGCAGGTCGTCGGACAGGCGACCCCTGAGTTGCCCGAGCCTGAAGCCGACGGCTCGATTCCGTACGTGGCGACGGCCCCGGCGGCGAGTTTCGAGCCTGGATCCTATCTGATGAGCGTCGTGGTCAGCCAAGGAGACAAAGCGGTGCGGGAGCGCACGTTGTTTACCGTGGTGGACTGACGCGACTTGCCTATGACTAGACGCACGTTACTGAGATCGGCCGCCGGGCTGGCCGCTTCGCCCTTTCTGCCTTCCGCGCGAGCCGCCGGGCCGCTGTTTGAAGAGATTCCGGCGTCGAAGAGCGGCATCACGTGGCGACACGAAAACGCGATGTCGCCCGAGCACTATCTGCCGGAGACGGTCGGCGCCGGGTGCGCCTTCTTCGACTACGACAACGACGGCTGGATGGACGTCTATCTCGTCAACTCCGGGCCGGCCGATTTCTACAGTCCCAAGAAGCCGCTGCGCAACGCGCTGTACAAGAACAATCGCGACGGCACCTTTACCGACGTGACGGCGAAAGCCGGAGTCGAAGGCGGGACGTTCGGGATGGGCTGCGCGGTCGGCGACTACGACAACGACGGTAACGCCGACCTGCTGGTGACTTCCTACGGTCGCTCGATTCTCTACCACAACAACGGCGACGGAACGTTTACCGACGTCACCAAGAAGGCCGGGCTCGAGACCGCGGGTTGGCATACCTCGGCGGTCTGGTTCGACTACGACAACGACGGCCGCTTGGATCTCTTCTTGTGCAGCTTCGTCAAGTTCGGCGTCGACCTGCACATCGATTGCGGCAAGAACAAATCGGGCAAGAAGTACTACTGCATTCCGCGCGTCTTCGAGCCGACGCCGTCCAAGCTTTTTCATAACAACGGAGACGGGACGTTCAAGCTCGTGTCCGAAGGAACAGAGATCGAAGAGGCTCTCGGCAAGGCGCTGGGCGTCGTCGCCTCGGACGTCAACGACGACGGACTGATGGACCTGTTCGTCGCGAACGACACGGTACAGAACTTCTTGTTCCTCAACCGGGGCGGCGACAAGTGGGAAGAGATGGGGCTGTTCGCCGAGGTCGCCTTTTCCGCCGACGGGCAGCCGCGCTCGGGCATGGGCGTCGACGCGGCCGACTTCAACCAAGACGGCATGCAGGATCTGTTCGTGGCGAACGTCGATCAGGAGATGTTTTCGCTCTACCAGAACAACGGCGACGAGACGTTTTCCGACGTCGCGCATACGCACGGCATTTCGAGCGCGACGCGGTTGATGTCCGGCTGGGGGCTCAAGTTCTTCGACTACGACAACGACGGCAATCTGGACCTGCTGCTGGCCAACGGTCACCCCGACGACATGATCGGCGAGTACTCGTTGCAGGTGAAGTACGCCGAGCCGCTGCTGCTTTTTCACAACGACGGGAAGCGCCTGCGCGACGTGAGCGCGACGGCGGGCCCGGTGTTCCAGAAGAGCTTTCCGGCGCGCGGTTTGGCCGTCGGCGACTTCGACAACAACGGCGCCGTGGACGTACTGGTCAGCAATAACGGCGGCGCGCCGCTGCTGCTTCGCAACCGGGCGGCCGAAGGCGCTCACTGGATCGGATTGCACCTCGAAGGGACGACGGCGAATCGAGACGCGGTCGGCGCGAAGGTCACCTGGACGGTCGGCGGAAGGACGTTCACCCGCATGAAGACCTCGGGCGGGAGCTACCTCTCCTCGCACGACCCGCGTTTGGTGCTCGGCTTGGGAGCGGCGACGAAGGCCGACTCGGTCGAGATCCGCTGGCCTGCCCCAAGCACGCGCGTCGACAAGCTGACGAACGTCCCGGTCGACCGATATTCGCGGGTGGTCGAAGGCAAGGGCCTTGTCGGCTGACGATGTCGTTCGCGCGCATCGTTGCGGCCGCGCTCGTTGCGACGACGTGCGCCTGGGGGCAGTCGGATTCGCCGAATAACTTGCTTCCCGATTGGCTGCCGACCGAGCGCAGTTCGGCACAGATCTACGCGGGATCGGATCGGTGCATCGGCTGCCACGCCGAGCAATCCTCGGCGTTGACGACGGCGATGGGAGACGCCCTGCATCGGGCCTCGGAATCTGATTTTCTCCCCGGCCGCGTACTGACCTTCGAGAACGGGAAGTACCGCTACCGACTGGCGGACGGCGCCTACCGGGTGACGGACGGCGAGTCGGCGATCGAGTCGCCGATTCTGTGGTCGTTTGGGCACGGCAAGGCCGGCCAGACCTACATCCTGGAGCGCGATGGTCGTTTGTACGAAAGCCGGGTGAGCTACTACCTCTCGATCGACGGCTTGGATCAGACGCTGGGCGCTCCGATCGGCGACGTTCCTCGGAACCTGGAAGAGGCGTTCGGACGAGAGATGACTCCGGACGACGTGCGCGGTTGTTTCGGTTGCCACGCAACGGGCGCCGTGGTGGACGGACGGCCCGAGTTGGACCGCTTGACGCCCGGTTTGCAGTGCGAGGGATGCCATGGCCCGGGGACGGAGCACTTGCAGGCGGTCGCCGACGCGCAACTCGACGACCTGCGCATCGAGTCGCTCTCCGGCATGGGCGCGGAGCAGGAGTCGGACTTTTGCGGGTCGTGCCATCGGACCTGGTCGCAAGTGGTTTTGATGGGACTCCAGGGCCCGGCTAACGTGCGGTTCCAACCGTATCGGTTGGCCAACTCGCGGTGCTATGACGTGGACGATCCGCGTATCCGCTGCTCGGCGTGCCACGATCCGCACGAGGATCCGGTCCAGGAGCCGTCGTACTACGATTCGAAATGCCTAGCCTGTCACGAAGGAGGCGAGGAAGCCGAGGTCGGCTCCGCCGTGACCGCTCCGGCGTGCCCCGAGTCGTCGGTCGAGTGCTCTCGGTGCCACATGCCCGAGGTCGAGATTCCCGGATCGCATTTCCACTTCACGGACCACCAAATCCGGGTGGTCGAGCCAGGCGCTCCTTACCCGGACTAAGCTTTCCCGGCGGCCGTCGAGCGCTTGGCAGAGAGATGAAGGCTCCGGAAGACGGTCTCGGTACGTGAGCCCTCCGACGGCTCCGCCCCGCTTGGGACGCGGAGATCTTCTCCCGGAGTGATGTTCTTTCCTGAGCGGGGGGTTGCTTGGGACAATACTCCACGTCGGTCTGCACGCAGAACGCCTTGAGCGAATCGTCGAAAACTCCCAACATCCTGTTGGTCGCGCCGTATCCCGTCGCGCCGGTGACCTCCGGCGGCAAGATCCGAGTTTTCGAAATGGCGCGGCTGCTGGCGCGACGAGACTTCAACGTGACGGTCCTGGCGCCTTTCAAGCCCGGCCAGCGGTCACACTATGATCCTTCGTGCGGATTCGAGTTGAAGCAGATTCCGTATCCGTTCTTGCTGCCTCTGGCCCTCGGCGACCGCCCGCTGCCGTACGGGCATTGGGCGTCTTACCATCCCGGTCTCGGAGTCGCGCTCCGGAGCTACTTCGCCCGTTTCGACGTCGTACAGTTCGAGCAAGCCTATTGGGGCGGGTTGGCTGCTGTCACAAGAGCGGACCAGGTGGTGACGTACGACGCTCACAACGTCGAGTTCGACTACCTGACCTCCGAGGCGGACTCTGAGTGGGCGCGGCGGTGGACGGCCGCGCGCGCCTTGTACGCCGAGGGCGTCCTTTGCCGGCGGGCCGACCTCACGGTTTGCTGCACCCAGGAAGATGCGGATCGGCTGGCTGAGCTCTACTCGATCGAGCCCGAAACGATGATGCTGGCCCCGAATGGTATCCAACCGTTGCCCGAATTGCCGGAGGCCGGCGAGTCCGCACCGCCCGCCGAGTTGCGCTCCGACTGGCCGCGCTATCGCCGTTGGGCGATCTTCTCTGGGAGCGACGTGGCTCACAATCGCGCGGCGGTCGAGTGGATTCTCGACACTCTAGCGCCGTCGATGGAGCAGCGCTGCGGCTTCATCATCCACGGCGGGGTGAGCCGGAGCGTGCCGTCCGATCGCACTGCGCAGAACGTCTTCCTTGACCCGGACTGGGACGCAGTCGGGCGCTACGCAGGTACGGGCGTCGTCGGACTGAATCCAGTGACCCAGGGTTCCGGGATGAATCTGAAGCTCCTGAACTACCTGGCGATGGGGCTGCCGACGGTCAGCACGCCGTTCGGAATGCGCGGATGCCGCGAGCTGGAGCCATTGGTTACTGTCCGTTCCTTGGAGAGATTCGCCGAAGGGGTCGAGACCGCCCAGGCGCCCGGCTCGCGGCGGACGGACCTATTGAAGAGCTACGAGTGGACGACGATCTGCGACCGCACGGCCCAGCGCTTGCATGCCCTGCTGGCGGAGCGCCGACGCTAGTCTAGATAGCCCAAACGTCGAAGCAGCGGGCCCGCCTCGTCGAGGATCTCATCGATTTGCGCGGGGGTAAGCTCGTGCCGCCAGGCGTCAATGGAAGCCGCATGGCTCTTTGACAGGGCCTGGCGGAACTTGTTTCGGGAGGCTGGACGATCGATCTCCAGAAAGTCGAGGATGCGCTCTGCGTCCGCTTGAGGATTCGTGACCAGTTCCTCGTAACGCAAAGAGAGAACCTGTCCGGGAGCGGCCGCCGATAGGCCGTCGATGCCCATCTCCGTGAAGCGTCGCCAGGCCCAAGCCGTACGGCGAATATCGCTTACGGTTTCGAATTCACGGGCGCGTTCCGGCTCCACCCAGTAGCGCGCGAAGGGGCCGAAGGCATTGCCGCCTGGGCCGTATCGGATCTTTCCGCTCTCGGCGCCCGCCTGCGACAACCAGACCTTCTTCGAGTGAGACAAAGCCGCCGCCCGCCCGTCGCGGACAATATGCAGGAACTTGGCTCCGGGGAAGTTCCGGAGAAAGAACCCAAGGTGCGTCGAGTGGCGGGGAGTCTTTTCGGCGAACCTGAGGTCCCCGTCGAGGTGGATTCGCATCAGCCAGCGATAGACGAGACGATAGAAACGCGCGGCGTTTCGCTCGCTCCACTCGCCGGAAAAGACTTGGGCCGACGCGGCCTTAGTCGCGACCGGCTCGTGATGGTAAGAGACTTCCGGGATTGTTCCGATCGAATCGCCTAGGAAGGTCGTGCCGGAACGCGCGGCGCCGACGATGAAGATCGGATCGGAGAGATCTGGACGGATCAGGCTCGTCCACCTCCGCCAGGAGAGCCCGCGAGGCTCGCGCTCCAGGCGGCGGTAGAAGTAGACGTCCTCGCCGACCGTGCGGAAGGCCCAGTAGGGGAGGTTCCACCATCGGACCTTGCGGGGTTTGGGCTTCATGAGGCGACGGGCCGTGCGCGGCAGGATGCTAGATTACCAATCTACGCATGAGCTTTCGTCCACCGACCGGGCACGCGTATTCGGATCGAGACTGGCGAATCGTCGACTACCAGTGCGAACCGCTCGCAGGCTCGGACCGGCTCGTGCGCGGACCCAAGCCCTCTTCCTTGGAAGAGGACGCGTACTTCGCCTGCCTAGGAGCGGCGCAGACGTTCGGCTGCTTTTGCGAGAGGCCGTTCCCGAGCCTCCTGTCCGAGGGCCTTGGGCTGCCGTCGTTGAACCTGGGATTCGGCGGGGCCGGGCCGGACTACTTTTTGAGGCGGCCGGAGTTGCTGGACTATGCGCGCAGGGCCCGCTTTACGGTGCTGCAGGTGCTATCCGGCCGCAGTGCAAGCAACTCCATGTGGGACGCCGAGGGCGGGGAACTGCTGACGCGGCGTAGGGACGGATTTCAGACTGGGGCCCAGGAGGCCTATCGGTTGCTGTTGGAAGAGGAGGCGTGGCTACGCGTACCGGCCGGTCGCGGACGGGTGGTCTACCTGGCGCGAACGGGGCGGCTGAGGCGCCTGATCGCCGAGACTCGCGCTGACTGGTTGCGCGCCACGCTGGAGCTGACGGCCGCGATCGAGAAGCCGGTGGTGCTCTTCTGGTTCTCCAAACGCGCACCCGAGTATCGTGAGAGCTACTTGACGCTGCAACGGCTCTTCGCGGACTTTCCGCAACTCGTGAACCGCGAGATGATATCGAAAGCGACCGAGGGAGCGGACGAGTATGTCGAATGCGTATCGCGGCGGGGCAGCCCGCAGGGACTGACCGATCGGTTTACCGGAGAGCCCGCCGCGGTGGAGATGGGAACGGCCGACCGCGACGATCTCCAGGACGTTTGGACCGTGAACGATTACTACCCGTCTCCGGAGATGCATGAGGACGCCGCGGACGCGTTGGCGCCGGTGTGCGAGCGACTGCTATGAGCCTCGACGGTCTTCAGTCGGGCGTAGAGGGCGAGCGCCTGAAAGTGCTCTTGATCACCTCGGCGCCGCGCAGCGGGTCCACCATCCTCGATATCGCGTTGAACCAGGCTGAGGGAGTATTCGGCGCGGGAGAGTTCGAGTCTCTGTGGAAGCGCACAGAGCATGCCCGCTGTGGCTGCGGGCAACTGCGGTCGGAGTGCGCGTTCTGGCCCAACGCGGTCGAGAAGGCCTTCGGACATCGAGACGTTGCAAGGGTGCAGAGGCGTTTTCAGCCCTTGGCTTCGATCTATCCGAAACACATCGAGCTCCTGCGAGTCGGGCGCGGTAGAGACTGGTGGGAGACGCGGGTCGCTCCGTTGCGGACGGATTTGGAGCGGTTCTACCGTGCGATGGCGGAGACTGCGGGAGCGCGCGTCATCGTCGATTCGTCCAAGTCCGCCTCGCACGGCTGGGTCTTGGACAGCCTGCCGGGGATCGACCTATATGTACTGCACCTGATGCGCGATCCGCGCGGTCTGGCATACTCGTGGCGCAAGGTCGTGCGCGACTCGGACGGCGAGATGCCACGCTACGGCTCGGTGATGGTGTCCGGACTTTGGATGCAGTACGACCGTTGGGCGCGCCGATTGATCGAGCACCTCCCCGGCAAGGCGATGCAGTTGCGCTATGAAGATCTCATGGCGGACCCGCCGGGCCGGCTGGGGAGCATTCTGGAACTTGTGGGCGAGCGACCTGAGAGCATGCCGCTGATCAACGGAAGGGAGTTTGAGACGACGGCGAACCACGCGCTGGCCGGGAATCCGGTCAGGCTGAAGAAGGGCCGCACGGTGTTGCGTGAAGACCGCGCGTGGGAGACGGCGTTGCCCGCATGGAGAAAGGCGGTGGTGAGTTTGCTGACCTCGCCCGGGCTCCGCAGGAACGGCTACCCGGTCTTGCCCCTCCGGCGCGAATCCGGAGAGGCGGGGGGCGACCGGTGAAGATCGCCCCGGAAAAGCTGCTGGGACTCGCCGACGAGGGCTACGGTCGAGGTTTCTACAAGGAAGCCTGGCGGAGGTCGGTCGTCGACCTCGACATGTTCTTGTATCGGCTACGAATCCTGGCGCTGGGCTCCTGGCGCGAGAAGCCCTCTCCGTTGTGGGAAGTATGTAGCAACGCGCCGGTGCGCCGCTACGAGGCCCCGAGCGCTGTCGTCGACGGTAAGCTCGCCGTGATCGGAGGCTTCTCGGGGACGGAGATCCAGGCGCTGACTCGAACGGACGTCTACGATCCCGGCAGCGATTCATGGTCGAGCGGAACCCCTCTGTACAAGCCTCTCACTCACGTGGTTCCCGCGGTTGCCGATGGTCGGCTTTGGCTGGCCGGAGGGTTCGCGGGAGACCACCCGGGACCCACGATCGACTGGACGGCCTCTCTCGACGTCGCCGCCGGAATTTGGCGCGACGAAACGCCCCTGCCGCAGAAGACGGCTTCCGCCGGACTTGTCGTGCTCGGAAGGAATCTGCACTGCATCGGCGGTTACTTGGACCGCGATGCGACGACGGGGGCGAACTGGTCCTTGTCATTGGACGAGCCGGACCGTTGGGTCCAGCGCGCTCCGATGAAACATCCTCGCGGGCACTTCGCATCGGCGGTCGTCGGTGGACGGATCTATGCGATTGGAGGTCAGTTCCGGCACGATACGAATCCGGTCGATCTCGACGTGGTCGAGGTCTACGACCCGAGCGCGGATCGCTGGGAGGAGTGCGCGCCGCTGCCGCAAGCCCGGTCGCACACCGAGACCAGCATCGTCGAGCGCGGGGGCAGGCTGGTGGTGCTGGGCGGTCTGAATCGCGGCGGCCGTTTTCGTATCCGCGGTTTGCCGGATGTGAGCTGCTACGACCCCGAGAAGGATGCGTGGACCGACGCGGCGCCCTTGCCGGTCGGGTTGATCGGCCCGACGGCGCGTTTGATCGGAGACGAAGTGATCGTGACCGGAGGGTTGGACCTGCTGCGGCCCGGCGCGTCCCAGGCCGGAACGATTCGCGCGCCTGCGACCGTACTGGATCCGCCGGAGTGAGCGTCAACGGAGCCTGGACGCGAGATGGTCAGCTAGACGGAGCGCCAGGGCGACGATCGTGATCGTCGGGTTGGCGGAACCCGCGACTGGGAAAACCGAGCTGGAGGCGACGGAGAGGTTCGCCACGCCATGGACGGCGCAGTTGCGATCGACGACCGAGCGGGTCGGGTCGTCTCCCATGCGGGTTGTTCCCATCGGGTGGTAGCCGTACTTGGAACGGATCTTGCGAGGCCAGTGAGACTCGTCCTCTGAGCGAATCAGTCTCCCGAGTTTCGCCGCTTCTAGTCTTTCGCTCAGGAGCTTTACGGAGCGCTCGAAACTGCTGCGGTAGGCTTCGCTGTGACTCAACTCCAGGTAGGCCAGCGGACGACCGAACAGATCCTTGCGATCACTGAGACCGACGCGATTGGACAGATCGGGCTCTTGCTCGACGGTCGCCGCGACCAATGTCCTTCCCGGACTCGCTGCCGAGGGCGCCAGCCTGCGAGCGACCCGCCATGAGTAGTAGCTCATCAGCGACAACGGATCACGGGCCATCTCCCCGAGCGCCGTCTTGAGACGGTGCGGACGCTCGCGGGTTGCGAGCGCGGCCCAGAGACGTTGGTGCGCGGCCACCGCTTCCGATCGCTCGCTGGAATGTAGGCGATAGAATCGCGCCCAACAAGCGAGCAGATCCTCGTCCGTGCGCAGTCGGCTCGTGAGCGAGACGGCGGCCGCTTCTTGCCCGCCTGGGACGGGGCGTCGGTTTGTCACGGTCTTGAGGAGGTCGGACCGCTCGTCTGCAACGTCCAGTTCACCCGCAATCACGTGACGCCGCTCCATCAGGCCGCGACCGACTAGATCGTGGTCGTTGCCGAGACCGTTCGGACAGTGGGAGCGAGAGTCCAGGAGCAGGCGAGCGCACTCGATGCCCCCGCCCGCCAACACGGTACGGTTTGCGCGGACGACCAGTGATCTTCCGTCCAACGTCCGCGCAGAGACGCCTTCGGCCGCAGAACCGGATTCGTTACACAACACCTCGGTGGCGGTCGTTCTAAGCAAGACTCTGCCGCGCCGTGAGTCGCTTGCGTCGCGATGAAGGGCCGGGCCTAGCCGAAGCCGAGCGCGCGGGAACCGCAGCGTATGGACGGCGATGTCGTCGCGATGGACGGAGCCGGGCCCCTCCGGAACTCCGAAGAACTCGTAGGCTCTCGCGAGGTAGGGCCGAAGCTCCTCGTAACTGAGGGGCCATCCCCCCAACCCGGAGCCTCGGTCGCCGTTGAAATCAAGCGGGTCGGGCGAGGCGCAGACGCCGCTCCACAGATGCGTCGTGCCCCCGAAGGCTCTCACTCGGCTCTCTAGGAAAGGGTAGGCGCCGTCGGCCGAGTCCCCGTCACAGAGGCTTTGCGCCCTCGCATCGGGATCCAAGTCGCCGGACTCGAGCAGGCAGACGTCGATGCCTTTGCGTTCGAGTTCGAAGAACAGCGCTAGACCGGCAGGTCCGGCCCCGATGATGCAAACGTCCGCCGAAAGGGTCGAGTCTTGCGCGACGTCCCTCGGGTCGATGAACACTGATCAACAGCTTACCGAAGGGACGGGCGGGGGCTGAAGAGTTTCAGTGACGAGAGGTTTTGGTGCGGAGAGGGGGACTCGATCCCCAACACGGGAGGCCGGCCCATTCTGTTTACCCCCAAGAGAGAATCGAGGGGAACTTGGCGGGCTGCTCGAGACGGAGGAGCTGATAGCCGATGCCGGCGACCCCGACGAAGAGGCCGGGGTTATGCGAGTCCGTCCCCGCAGCCCATCGGAACGAGCCGGTTGCGTCGGCGTGAGCGACCAACTGTGCCGCCCGATCGCGGGCCGTGGTCACGAGCTCGGGACGATCAAGACGGCGGCCGGCTTCCAGCAACAGCTCCAACCTGCCGAAGTTGCCGCAGCACAGGTTGTCGCGGGGCAGGATCGCTTCATTGCGCGTCGTCTCAATCGCCGTTTCGATCTCGGTGCGCGTCACGGAGTCGTCCATCACATTCAGAGTCGACAGCCGCAAGAGTCCGATTCCGGCCGCTCCCTGACACCACTGGTTGATCAGCCGCGAGTCGTGCCCTGCCCATCGCCAAGTTCGCAGGTCGGGCCAGTTGCCGGACTCCGGCACAAATTGCGATCGCTCGTAGGCGACGCCCTGCAAGGCTGCGTCGCGGTAGCTCTCCTCGCCGGTCGCCTCGTAGAGGCGCAGGAGGGAGAAGGCGATGCCGGCCGCGCCGTGTGCGGCGCCGGTCAGACAGTTGTGTCGGTCGATCGTCTTCCAGGCGCGACCGCCTGTGGGCGTTTCGACCTGACGTCCGATCAGGCGCCGGGCACAGCCTAGGGCCGCCTCGCTTGGCGGTTCGCCCGCACTTCGGCTCAGCGCCAACAGCGCCGTCAAGGCGCCCGCGGAGCCGGTCGTGAGGTCGAGACGCTCGTCTTCCGCGATTCGGTTGTCGTCGATGAGCAGGGCGGCCCGCCGCCCATCGCCGAGCAGCGTCGGCTCGTCGAGCCATTGGGCGGCCCGCATGAATCCGTAGACGATCGAGCCGAGGCCGGCGGCCCCGCCGACGCCGAGCACGCGGCCCAAGCGCCGCGAGCAATCCGGCCGGTTGAGGTCGGAACGCAGTCGGGCGAGACTCGCCAACGCCATCTCTTTGTGGACTGAGCGTCCCGTGGCCTTGTAGAGGGCGGCGAAGAACAGACCGACGCCCGCCGCTCCGGAATACAGCTCCTGCCGGATGACGCTGAGCTGAGCGAAGTCGTCCCCCGGGACCGACGTGCGGCCTAGCCAGGCCGCCTCGTCTCCGGCGCGGAACGCCCGACCCGCCAGCCGTTCGCCGATCTCAACCGCCTTCTCCCGCAGCAGCGAAGTTGACGTTTGCAGGCCGACGTTCGCCCATGACTTCGGCGGCGCCGCCTTCGCGCTCGCGCCGTCGAGAGCGAGCCGAACGATCTCGACGTCTCGTTCGAGTGTTCGCTTCGACAGGGCGCGCACCTGCCGGCCCATGGCGATGAAGCTCGACTCCTCGAACACATCGGCTATCGGCTCGCCGCCTGGAGCCTGTACGGCCGTACCGTCCGCCTGTTGGCGAAACAGCGGGATGTCGAGACGCGCCAGCGCGCGTCGTTCCGCTCGCTGCAGACGCGAGGAGAGATTGGAGTCGGTTCGCAGCGTCGAGAGCCGAGTGAGCAGGTGGAAGTTCGCGCTCCATGAGACCCCGTCGGAGAGGTGCGAGGGGTGAAGCGATCTTCTCAGGAGGCCGGCATAGATGCGCGTCCCGCGCAAGACGCAGCGCCCTTGAATCGACGCGAAGGCCTCCAGCGGGCCTCCCGGGGCGAGCAGATCGTTTCGCCGGCGCAACCAGAAGCGGTACATCCGCTGGTAGCCGTGAACGATCCGCTCGGCATGGTCTTGCGCTGCGATCGTCTCTCCGTCGAAGGTCGGCAGCCCGCGGCGGATCGACGAAGACTCGAATTCCGTCATCGCGAGCTCCATCGCATCGCTGTTGACCAAGCGAAATCCCAGCGCTGGGAACTTCACAATCCGGCCGCGCTCGACTCCGCCGACGACAGAGACGTTCCCGTCGATCGTGGGGACTCCGTAGGGCAGGTAGGCGGTTCGGAGAGCCGAAGCGAGAATGCTCCTCCTCGCTTCGGCGGCGGCCGGCCCCACCTCGCCGTCCAGCACGTTCAGGCTGCGCGGATGCATCAGCGTCTCCAGGTCGATGGGAACCGGATCTGATCCCGCGGCGATCACGTTGCCGGAATGGAAGTCCGTCCCTTGGAGCAGGTGAACCAAGCAGAGCATGGCGCCGGCCCGCTCGAAGAAGGCCTCGACGTCTTCGCGCCGCGAGCACTCCGAGGGCGAGACCCACTCGACCCAGCCGTAGCCGTCGCGGGCGACAACCTTGGGCGGGCGAGCGGAGGCGGGCGCGTCTTGGCGTTTGAGCCAGGCAAGCAGCGCGCGCCAAGCTTGGTCGGGGCCCAAGTCTTTCGGCTTGTAGCCGATCGCTAAGCCGTTGGCGAAGCGCAGGCCGATGACGGTTCGTCCGCCGTTGTGCGGGTCCGACAGCCCGTAGCCGACCGTCTCCACCGGACCGAGGTCGCCGGCGCCTCCCAGCTCGTCTTGAATGGGACCTAGGTCCGCGGAGAGGCGGCGTAGGAACTCCGACGTCGCTTCGATCCAGCAACCGACGACCGTGGCGAGTACCCGCGCCGCGACCGGCTTGGCTTCAAAGACCCCGTCGATCTGACCGTGACGCAGCCGATTCACGAACTGACGGTAGGTCTTTGTCGAGTTCGCATCGGCGCTAACCGGCCGCCCGTGCAGCAGCGATGCGGGTTGCCGTGCGATGCGGTACAGGGCGAAGGACTCTTGGATCGCCGGCGAGACGCAGCGGCACAAGCGTTCGAGCAGACCGCGGTCGAGCGCGGCGAGAGCTTCGTCGGACAGCAAGGCGACGGCGGCTGCGCCCGCGAGGGCGTCGCGCTCGATTCGCGCCGCGCGAACGACCGGCGCATAAAGATCCTCGAAGGCCAACGCGCTGTCTTTGGGGGGTGAGGACGGCCCCTGTTCCAGAGGCGTGTCGTCCGAGATCAGCGACTCACGGACCCGGGAGTAGGTTGCGATCCAGGCGGGAGGCGCGGCGCCAGGGGCGAGCTGAACTTCGCCGAGTAGGGGAACGATTTGATCGAGGCGGTGGCCGGCCTGGCTGACCTTCTTCTCGAACAGCGCCCGGTCCCCCGCCGTTGCCGCCTGAATCCAGGTCTCGAGTCGCTGTTCCGCGAGGGCGCGCGACTCGGGAGAGTCGATCGGAAGGTATCCGCCGGCGAGGCGCTCGTCGATCGTAGCCGCTCGGGCGGCAAGCCTCAGGAGGTCCGGCGATCGCTCGTTCGCTTCCGTCGTGATCCGCTCTTTCTCCTGATGTGCCGCCCGCATACTCAGCCGTTCATCACCATCAACCAGTTTTCCGATCCGAGACCGCCAAACGACGCTTGTCTCTCAAACGTGCATCTGAGCGAACAATTCTCGATTCGCTGTCGCAGATCGCGGGGCGAAGCCGTTTATCCGTTCGAGGCGGCTCACCTGTCGCCCCAAGGAGCGTACACATCATGCAACCAAACCTCACCGGCGAGTACGCCGAAATGTACTCCAAGGTCGTCGCCAAGGCTTGGAGCGACGAATCGTTCAAGCAGCGGCTGATCGCCGATCCGATGACCGTCTTGACGGAGATGGGCCTCACCGTGCCCGCCGCCGCCAAGCTGGTGGTTCACGAGAATACCCAGGACGCCGTCCACGTCGTTCTCCCCCTTCCCCCCGTAGAGCAGGAACTGAGCGAGGCCGAGTTGGAGAAGTATGCGGGCGGCAGCAGCGACACGTGCAGCGAGACCGACCTGACCTGTACCGACTGGAGTTGCTAGTCGAACGCCCGCGAGAACGACGTAGTCGACGAAGTCGCAAGAGGGGAGCCTACACCGATGGAGTCCAGCCGAGCGTACTTTGAGACTGTTCGGCCGCACATGCCGGAATCCCTGCTTCCTCAGGATCCGTACGATCGCCTGTTGGAGTCGGCCCAGGCCGTCCCGGGCGCCTGCGCCGACCATGAGTTCGGCTTCGAATGTCCGCTCACGGGAGAGCCGTGGGCAGACTTCGGCTTCAAGCACTGGCCCGGAGGCGCTTGGGGTGATGCGGTCGAGCATGCGCGGACGCCGGGCGGGGCCGACCCGTCGGCATGGGCTGCTTGGCGGCGGCACGGCCGACGTTGGCCGTCGCCGGCGCTGCGCTACGGCTACTCGGAGTTCGATAGCTCCGGCGCTCGTCCGACGACGCCCAGTCTCTTCTGGACCCTCTTCAAACGGCTGCCCCGCCGCGACAAGGTTCGAGCGCTTTGGGACGTCTTTCCGGCGGACCGTGCGGAGGCGGCCGCGGCGGTCGTCGCGACCGTCTCCGAGTCTTGGCGTTTGGCGTCGATCGGGGCGATGTACTCTCGCCCCGGCGGCGTCGTGCGTATCAATCTGCAGGGGCCCTACGATACGGCCCTGCGGGAGTTGCCGCGGCTGCTCGCCGACGGGGCGGATCGCGGAGCGATTCTGCGGTTCGTGGAGACTGTGCTGACCGGCTATCCGTGGATCAACGTCTCGCTCGACATTACCGATCGCTTGCAGCCGCGCGTCGGCCTCGTTGCGATTCCCCAGATCGAGCGTGCGGGCGAGCCGTCGCGCGCGGAGATCATGCGCAGACTGGCTGCCGCGGGACTGGCCGACGCGGATCGCGGCTCGGCGGCCTTGGGATTCTATGGGAAGCAGTCGATATTCGAGAACGCGGAGGTCTGGCCGGAAGCGGTGCGCGGCCGTTGGATCTCTGAGGGCGGAAACGCAACGCCGTACATTCTTCGATCGCTCGTCGCGGTCAAGGCGCAGTTCGATCCCGGTCAACCTCCCTTCGCCAAGGCTTACTTGTCGTGTCTGATGCATTGGCAAGCGCGGACGGGCGGTCGCGCGCGGCCGTCCGACCCTGACGCCTTAGGCCTGGACGTCTCTCCCAAGGCCGCGGAAGTTTTCGGTTAGTCGACATGCCCGCAACTCCCGAGACCAAGTCCGCAACGATGTCGCTGCGACGCCGCTCGCAAGAGGGCCTCGATAGCCGCGTCGTCTATGTGCCGCGTGCACACCGGGTCGTCCTTGCATGCGTCCTTGCCTTGTTGGCGGCCGGCGCTGTCTGGGCGGTCTTCGGAAGGGTTCCGACCAAGGTTGCGGGACAGGGAATCATCAACCACAGCGGACAGCAGCTCTATGTCGTGCAGACGACGCACAGCGGGCAGGTTGAGAGAGTCGAGGTCGCGATCGGCGAGCGCGTCGAGGCGGGCCGCGTCGTCCTGCGGCTGCGACAGCCTGAGCTTGAGGAGCGTCTCGAACTTGAGGAGCGAGCGCTGGAGGACTTGCGGTCGAGCGGCGCCGAGTTCAAGGCGCGCATCGCCGCTCAACAGCGGGCCGTGGAGCAGGCGCGGTTCACCCTCGAACAGAGCCGTGTCGTGCGGGCGCAAGTTGCAGGCGTCGTTGAAGAGATCCATGTCGCAACAGGCGAGAACGCCGGTCCGCAAGATCGACTGATGACGATCGCGTCGGGCGGAGAGGGTTTCGAGGCGCTGGCCTTTTTGCCGGCGGAATCGGGGAGCCGCGTGACGGTCGGCATGGCGGTCCACGTGATCCCAACGACCGTTCAGAAGGCCGAGTACGGCACGATGCGCGGCGTGGTCGCCTACGTGTCCGAGCTGCCCGTTTCGACCGAGCAGATCGATACGCTGCTCGCAAACCGCGACCTGGCCGAGAGATTCGCGGCCATCGGCTCGCCCTACATGGCGCGCGTTGAGTTGTTCCCCGATCGGGAATCCGCGAGCGGTTTCGAGTGGTGGTCCGGCGGAGGCCCTCCGTTCGACGTGCGAGTAGGGACGCTCGTCGACGCTGAGATCGTCGTGCGCGAGCAAGCGCCCGCGACCCTGGTCGTGCCGGCTCTGCGTCGGCTCCTGTGAGGTCATGGCTACGTCTTTGCTCAAGCGGCTGCGGTCGTGGGCGTCTCTCGATCGGTCGCCCGCCAGAACGCCGACGGTGCTCCAAATGGAGGCGGTCGAGTGCGGCGCGGCGGCGTTGGGGGCCGTGCTGGGCTACTTCGGACGCTATGTGCCCCTCGAGGTTCTGCGGCTAGAGTGCGGCGTCTCGCGAGACGGCAGCAAGGCGTCGAACATCCTCAAGGTGGCCCGACGGTACGGGCTGGCCGCCAAGGGCTATCGCCGCTTGGCGTCCACGGTTCTCGACGAAGGACCGTTTCCGTCGATCGTCTTCTGGCGTAGCAATCACTTTCTGGCCGTAGAGGGCGCGTCGGGCGAGCGGGTGTTTCTCAATGACCCCGCCTCCGGGCGAAAGACGGTCTCCCGCGACGACTTTGCCGCTGCGTACTCCGGGATCGTTCTGACATTTGAAAGGTCCGACGACTTCGAGCCCGGCGGGATGCCGCCGGACCTCTTCGAGCGGCTGCGCGACGAAGCCCGTGCGTACCGCTCGTCGCTTCTAACGGTGATCTCAATCGGAGCGCTGATCGCGATTCCGGGCTTCGTCGCGCCGGGCCTCACGTCGCTGTTTGTCGACGACGTGCTGGTCAAAGGGCTCTCCGGGTGGCTCGTCCCCTTATTGCTCGCGCTCGCGCTCATGATCGTCGTCCAGGGAACGCTGGCGTGGTTGCGGGAGTCGACGTTGCTGAGGCTGCAGACGGCGATGTCGCTGCGCCGCTCGACCGACTTCATCTGGCACGTCCTCAGACTGCCGGTGATGTTCTTCAATCTGCGATATCTCGGGGACGTCGCGAAGCGCGTCACGAGCGCTGAAAGGCTCTCGCAACTGCTGACGACCGACCTTGGGGCCGCGGGCATCAACGCGGTTACGGCCGGGCTGATCTTCCTTTCGATGGCGCTGATCGACCCGTTGCTTGCGCTGATTGCTCTCGCGGGCGTCTCGCTCAACGTCGTCGTCGTCAAGAGCCTGGAGCGTACGCGCGGAGAACACGCGCTCCGGCTGCAGGCGGACCAAGGCAAGCTGTACGCAACCGCTGTGGTTGGGCTGAAGACGCTGGAGACGCTGAAGGCGACCGGAAGCGAAGACGACTTTTTTCGCAAGTGGGCCGGCTATCACGCGCGTGCGATGAACACCGAGCAGCGCATCGCCCGCTTCGATCGCATCGCGGCCGTATCGCCGGGGCTCATCGTGACGCTGACGACGGCTGTCGTGCTGTACGTGGGCGGTTTCCGGGTCTCCGACGGTCTACTGACGATCGGCGCGTTGCTCGCTTATCAGGCGCTGTTCGCGACCGTCACGACTCCTATTCAGCAAATCGTCAACGCATCCGGCAAGGGGCAGCAGGCCGTGGCGGACCTTGCGCGGCTCGACGACGTCTTCGACTACTCCCTCGACTGGCGGCACGCTTCAAAGCCCATCGATGCAGCAGAGCGCCCTCCGGGGGCGGGAGGACTCCGAATCGAAGGGTTGAGCTTTGGCTACAACCCGGTGGAGCCGCCGATCATCGACGGTTTCTCGCTCAAAGCGGCCCCAGGCTCATGGGTTGCGTTGGTAGGTCCTTCCGGAAGCGGGAAGTCTACGATCGGCAAACTGATTAGCGGGCTCTACGCGCCCTGGGAAGGGGAGGTGCTGCTCGACGGCAAGCCGCTGCGCTCCTACGACCGGCATCGACTCGCCTGTCTGACCGCAACGGTCAGTCAAGAGATCACGCTGTTTGAAGGCCGCGTCCGGGAGAATCTCACTCTCTGGGATCCGTTGGTTTCACAAGAGGACCTCGTCCGTGCCGCCGAAGACGCCGACATTCTTGACTTCATTGAGTCGCTCGCCGGCAATTTCGAGGCTCGCATTGAGGAGCGCGGCCGGAACCTAAGCGGCGGCCAGCGCCAGCGTATCGAGATTGCCCGGGGGCTGGTACGAAATCCGGCGCTGATGGTCCTCGATGAGGCGACGTCGGCGCTCGATCCGACGACTGAGCTCAACGTTCTCCGAGCCTTGCGGCGGCGAGGAATCGCGTGCGTTCTCGTCGCGCATCGCCTCAGCACGATCCGCGACGCCGACGAGATCGTCGTTCTCGATCGGGGGCGCGTCGCCGAGCGCGGATCACACGAAGAGCTGCTTGACGCAGGCGGAACCTACGCACGGCTGATCGCGGAGGGCGAGACGGCATGACGCGTCCTCGCGCGACCGCCGAACCGTTGTTCGTCCTTGTGGACGAAACCGCGTATGTCTACGTCCGCCCGATGGGGGAACCTTCATTCGGAGCGGGTCGCCGGTTGGTCGTCGAGCTCCAGCCCGGGGACTGCTGGACGGAGTTGGGGACCGCCTCTACGGCGTACGACATCGTCTCGCCGAAAGGCGGACCAGCCGAACTTGGCGAGGCGCAAGCCGCCGGGACGTCGGACGAGACGGCCGCGCGCATCGATGCTTGGATTCGCACGATCGCGAAGCTGCCTCCCTTTTCGGCGGATTCCCGAGCCGCGTCACAGCTGGCGGCCGGCGATGTTCGCCAGGTGAACGGCGCCGCCGCGCTGGCATCCCACGAACCCGTTTGGATTGAAGCCGAGGGTGAGCTGCTGAGCCTTGCCTCTTCGTCCTCGACCGCGGTTGCCGGCGGTCAGGGGGCCTCTCGCGTGCGCCGGTTGCCCTGCGTGGACGGCCTGCACGTGCTCGTCGACAAGGCGACCGCAATCCGGGCGATCCGCAGCTCGGATTTGCTCGAGCGCGCGCATGGCGCGGAGGCGCTTCGTGAGGCTCGTGATCATGTTGCGCAGTCCGTCGCTGGTTGGCAAACGTCGCTTCAAGAAGCGCAGGCCAGTTCCGCTCAGGCAGCCACGGAGCACAAGCAAGACCAACTGGAGTTTGCCCGGGAAGCGGTGACCCGAGTCGCCGACGACGAAGCCCGCCGAGCGCCCCGAAGCATCCGGCGCGATCCGCTGTTGGCTGCGGTTGAGGCGGTTCTCGAGCAAGATGACGTGGTCGTGCGGGAGCCGGTCGCCGACGTTCCGTCGGAGCGACCGGAAGAACGGTTGGCGCAAGTCGCCGTCGCCTCCAATGTTCGCTTTCGCGACGTGACCTTGGAGTCGGGCTGGTGGCGCCGCGAAGGACCGCCGCTGCTCGTCTTCCGCGCCTCTGACGACTACCCTTTGGCCGCGTCGTGGAAGGGCGACCGTTTCCACCTGCTCGACGCGCGGGACGGACGGTCAACGCCCCTCGACGGGGAGCAAGCGGCTTGTTTGCGCACGCAGGCCTATGCGCTCTATCCGAGCTTGCCCAACAGGATCACGGTGGGCGGGTTGCGAGACTTCGCCCTTCGCGGCTCGGCTCGCGAGATCCGCGCGATGTTGGCCCTCAGCGCGCTGGCCATGCTGATTTCGCTGCTGGTCCCGATCGGAACCGGCGTGATCGTGTCCACGGCGATTCCCGACGGTCGAATCGGCTTGCTCAGCGAGATGGCCCTGCTGATCGTCTCCGCGGCGTTCGGGGCCGCGGGCTTCACTTACGCTCGCTCGCTCGCCTCGGTGCGGGCGTCGGCCGTGATCGACATGCGCCTTCAGGCGGCGCTGTGGGATCGACTGCTTCGACTCCCGCCCGCGTTCTTTCGCAAGTACTCGACAGGCGACCTCGCCGGCCGCGCGCAAGCGGTGGACGAGATGCGGCGAATCCTGACCGGCCCCGTGCTGGCGGGTTTGATGAGCGGACTCTTCGCCGGCTTGAGCTTCTTCGTGATGCTCGTCTATGACGTGCGGCTCGCGCTCTTTGGGCTCGCTTTCGCAGTCCTGACCGCCGGGGTTCTGTTTGCATTCGCCCGACGCCAGGTCGGCCACTTGTTCGTCTACCGGCAGGCCGACGGCAAGGTCTCTTCGAGAGTGCTGGATCTGCTTTCGGGGATCGCCAAGCTGCGCTCAGCGGCGGCAGAGGAGCGGGCGTTCGCGCGGTGGGCGGAAGACTTCTCGTTCCTACAGCGCGCAAACTGGAAAGCGGGGCGCATACGAGCCGCGCAGGCCGTGCTCAACACGGTGTTGCCGTCGCTCGCTCTGCTTGGGACGTTCGCTGTCGCGGGCTTGCGGTCGGAGCCGATCGAACTCGCCGCGTTCGCCGCCTTCAATGCGGCGCTTGGTCAATTCGTCGCCGCCGCCGGCGGACTCAGCTATGCCCTGGCCTCGGCGCTCGAGGCGATCCCGCTGGCGCGGCGGCTTCGACCGATCCTGGACGCCCGGCCGGAGGTAGACGAAGGTCGTGCCGACCCTGGCCCTCTCCGTGGCCGCATCACCGTGCGCAACGTGTCGTTCCGCTACGCGTCCGACGGTCCTCTCATTCTCGACGAAGTGGACTTCGAGGTTCAGCCCGGCGAATTCGTTGCGATCGTGGGAGCGTCCGGATCGGGGAAGTCCACGCTGATGCGCCTGTTGTTGGGGTTCGAGAATCCGGACTCGGGCGCCGTCTTCTATGAACGCCGGGATCTGGCCAGGCTCGACCTGCGCCTGTTGCGCCGTCAGATCGGCGCCGTCTTGCAGGACTCCGGACTCACGCCGGGCAGCCTCTATGAAAACATCGCCGGCGCATCGATGCCTCCCGATGAACAGGTGATGGCAGCGGCGCGCCAAGCCGGCCTCGAGGAAGACATACGTAGCTTTCCGATGGGGCTCGAGACGTTCGTGTCCGAGGACGCCGGCACGCTCTCAGGCGGCCAGCGGCAGCGCGTGGTGATTGCTCGGGCGCTGATCCGCAAGCCGCCGATCCTGTTCTTCGACGAAGCGACGAGCGCGCTCGACAATCGGACCCAGGCGACGGTGAGCGAAAACCTCGAGCGCCTCGACGTCACCCGCGTTGTCGTCGCGCATCGCTTGAGCACCATCCGCAACGCCGATCGCATCCTCGTGCTCGAAGGCGGTCGGCTCGTCGAGACCGGTAAGTACGACGACCTGATGCGACGCCGAGGCGTGTTTTACCGGCTCGCCAGCCGCCAGCTCGTGTGAGCGACACGAGCGAGCGGCGAAGGTCCGCGCCGTACCGCTGCACCGCAACACGCAGCTCAAGGAGGGTTGAGCGCGCTCCGTGACCGGCGCGTCTAGGCCCGCGTCCTAGAGGCGCCGATATCGCTTACTCGTTCGCTGCGCTCTTTGCCCTCGAATCGAGTCGCGTCTGCAGTTCCCGGGCCAGGCGCTCGACGTTTGGAGACTCGAGAGTCGTCGCTTCGCGTCCCCCGACTTTGACCGTCTCGACTCCTCCGGCCGCGATCGGACCCCAGAAGGGCAGCGGGTCCCGGAAGGCCTCCTCCCGGCCCTGGAAAAAGACGACGCGGCCGGCGAACGGCTTGGGGCGGAACTCGAGGTTCGCCGCGCGATTCAACATCTGGACGCGGGCATGCCGCGCCGCGACCGCATCTTGGCCGGTCCATCGGCTCCATGCCGAACGTGCGGCCACTCCGACGGGCGACAAGCTCCGCGACACCCGAAAGAGCGCTCGTTCGATGACGTACTCGACCCGCTTGCGGCCTCGGAGGCGCGAGAGGTTTTCCCGGTGAAAGGCGAGCCCGTAGTCCTCGCCCGCCATCCGCCACTCGCCGTCCGCCGCAAACACCGCTAGGGAGGCGACCTCTTCCCCTTCGGTTTCGAGCACGCGCGCAGTCTCCAGCGCGACGTAGGCCCCCATGCAGAAGCCGGCTAAGTGATAGGGGCCCTTCGGCTGCACCGTCCGAATTTCGGCCAGGTAGGCGGCGACCATCGACGGCACGTCTCGCAACGGTTCTTCGGGCCCGGAAAGTCCCACCGACTGCACGCCGAAAACGGGACGCTCGTCGGCCAGCAAGCGGGCCAGCTCTCGATACATCAAGACGAGTCCCGAGTCGGCGTGAAAGCAGAACAACGGCGGCTTGGATCCGTTTGGATTGAGGACGACGAGCGACTTCCAACGCGACGGCTCGCCCCCGGACTCTACCCGTCGCGCCAGTTCCGCGATGGTCGGCGCCTCAAGCAGAGCGGCGGCGGGAATCTCCACGCCGAGCTCGCGCGAAATCTCCGTCGCCAAGTGGATGGCCGATAAGGAGTCTCCGCCGACCTCGAAGAATTCGTCATCGACGCCGAACTCTCGATCGCCGAGCACGCGGCGCCAGAGCTGCGCCATGCGGGCTTCGTTCGGATTGCGCGGAGCGGCGACAGGGCCGCGTCGTGCGGTATCCAAGCTCTTCTGCGCGGCCAGCGTCGCGAGCGCGCGCCGATCGACTTTGCCGTGAGCGGTTCGGGGTAGGGAATCGACCCGCCAAACTCCGGCGGGGACCATCGCCCGCGGCAGTCGGGCGGCTAAGAACTTCTTGAGCTGCTCCGAGGACGGAGCGGCCTGATCGTTTGCAACGTAGAAGGCCGCCAGCGCCTGCTGATGGTGTTGCGACTCGAAGGTCGTCGCGGCGGCTCCGAGCACGCCGTCGTGAGCGCCGAGCGTCGACTCGACGTCGCCCAACTCGATTCGCACACCGCGAATCTTGACCTGGTCGTCCATCCGTCCCTTGAACTGGAGGTCCCCGGAGGGCAGCCGCCGGCAACGATCGCCGGTCTGATAGAGGCGAGCGACCGGCTGCGTCGAGAACGGATCCTTCACAAACCTTCGAGCCGTTTCCTCCGGGTCGTTCCAGTAGCCGCGCGCCAATCCGTCGCCGCCGAGCCAGAGCTGTCCCGGCGCGCCCTCGGGGACGCACTGCATCTGCTGGTCGAGCAGGTAGGCTCGCGTCTGCGGCAGCGGGCGTCCGATGGTTTCCGGCGCGCCGCGCTCCCGCAGGGCGACCGTCGAATACGTTGTGTCTTCGGAGGGCCCGTAGAGATCGAAGACGCGGCCGACGGCGCCGTTGTCGTAGATCTCGTCCACGAGGGACGACGTGAGCGCCTCGCCGGCTAGGTTGACTACAGCGACCGAAGGCGCCAGGGCGTTGGCTCGCAGGTACTGGCGCATGACTGAGGGCGTCGTATTGATCAACGTCACTTCGCTCTCGAGCGCCGTCCCTGAGAGGGCGGGAAGATTCTCGGACAGCAGGACGGCTCCGCCGCAGGCGAGGGGGACGAAGATTTCGAATACCGAGAGATCGAACGTGAACGCCGTCGAGGCCAGCACGCCGCGCAGCTCCTGGGTCGAGTAGTGCCGGATCGCCCACTGCACCAGGATTGATGCGCTGCGGTGCTCGACGGCGACTCCCTTCGGCCGCCCGGTCGAGCCGGAGGTGAAGAGGATGTAGGCGAGGTTGTTCGGCGTCGCGGCGATGGAGGACGGGGGCCGTTCCGGCGCGGCGGCGTCGAGCCGGGCGGCGTCGACGACGTTGACCGTCTCCGGCGGCAACCGATCCGCCAATGCGGGCGTCGTTGCGACCGCCGCCGGGGCGGTGGCGGCGAGGATCTCCGCGATACGGGCCGGGGGATAGTCGGGGTCGATGGGCACGTAGGCGCCGCCGGCCGTGAGCGTTCCGAGCATCCAGGCCAGCGCGTCCGGCGTGCGGGGCATGCAGACGGCCACGCGCGCCTCCGCTGCGACTCCGCGCTCCGAGAGCGTCGCCGCCGCCGCACGGCTCCGCTCGATCAGCTTCTTGTAGGTCCACGTCCCGCTCGCATGACGAACCGCGATTGCGTCCGGCGTGCGGTCTGCCTGCTCGAGCACCAGCTCATGCAGCAGGCGCGGCGAAAGGCCCGCGTCCCCGCCGTCGGCGCGCTCGAGTTCCCGCGTTCGCTCCTCCTGGTTGCAGATCGTCGCCCGCCCGACCGACTGCTCCGCGTCGCGGCAAAGCGACTCCAGCAAGACCGGAAACCGTTCCGCCAACTGGCGCACGACCCGCTCGTCCACTCGCGCGGCGTCGAAGCAGAAGCGTCCGCCGAAATGTTCGCCGCAGTCTTGGATCTGCACTTCCAAGGCGAACGGAATTCCACGACGCAAGATGGTCTGAGGGCGCATGACGCCGCCGAGATCGGCGGGTCCTTTTTCGAGCGCGAATGAAACGCCGGAAACGCGGTCGAGCCCTCCCGGCGCCGCGCTCCCGAAGGCCAGGGATGTGGGGTAGCTCTGGTGTTGAAGCGACTTCCGTACCTGGTCCGCGACCGCCGACAGGACCTCCGTGAACGAGGCGGATTCATCGATCTCGACGACGGACGCGCCCATGTTGACGAAGTAGCCGAGGGTTTCCAGGACCTGGGCACTCGCCCGTCCGGTCATCGGGAACAGCACCGGAACGGATTCCTGTTCGACGTGGCGGCGCAAGAGCGCTTGGAAGGCCGCCAGCAGGTATGCGAACAACGTGACGCCCGCCGAGTCGGCCGTCCGCCGAACGCGCTCGGTCAGAGCGGACTCCAGGCGCATTGAAATTTCGCCGGCGACTTGCGGTCCGTCACCGCGGCCTAGTCCTCGTTCGCCGGGCAGCCATAGCCGTTCGACGTTTGGGTGAAAGAGCTTGTGCCAGTAGTCGCGATCGGCGCCGGATTCGGGGCTCTCGAGGTATCTGCGCTGGGACTCGGACCAGGTGGAGTAGGCCGGGGCCGGGGTGCGTTGCGGCGCGTCGCCCGCCAGCGCCGCTTGATAGCCCGCAACCAAGTCGCGGGTCAGGATCTGGTACGACCATCCGTCGAAGGCGATGTGGTGCAAGGCCAGCAACAGCACCGCGTCCTGCCCTCGCTCGAACAATTCCGCCCGTAGCGCCGGCGACTTCTCAAGGGCGAAGGGTTCGGCGGCTCGCGCCTCCAGCTCCTCTTTCAGCCGGTCCTCGCTCCACCCCGAAGCGTCGACGCGCAACAGGTCTTGTTTCGAGCGCGCGCGGATAATCTGCTTGAGTTCGCCGCGGACCAGCTTGTACGTAGTGCGCAGCGCTTCATGGCGATCGACCAGCCCTTGTACCGCCTCCTGGACGGCGTCCGCGTTCGCGTTCGCGATATGGAAGACGGTCGGGTAGTTGAGCGCGGCGGCGTTCCGATGCAGCTTCCAGGCGGCCCACAACCGTCGTTGGCCCTCTGAGGCGGGTGCGACGTCGAGGCGGCCGAATCGCTCCCGGACCAAGCGCGCGCGTTCTTCGCGACGCTTCAGATCGGCCGTACGTTCGTCCGCGCTCAAACTTGACTAAGCCCCCGCGGTCGATTCCAGCACGTCGTCCAGGATCTCATCCGCGTCCTCGTCGGCGAGATCGGCCACGTCGACGCGTTCGTCGGACTCCGTCGTCGCCGACTCGGCCGGAACCGTCGTCGGCGAATCCGAGCGCACCTCGTCCCAGAGTCTCTCGGCCACCTCTGCCCCGGTGACGCCGCCCATCAGCCAGACGACGGGGATGGAGGCTCCGGCGCCGAGCTCGATGCGGATCTGCAACTCGACGGTCATGAGCGAGTCGAGGCCCAACCGATTGAGCGGCGTGCGCGGGTCATAGCGATCCGTCGGGATTCCGAGCACGTGGTGCAGCGTCTCGGCGAGGAATTCCTCGATGAGCGACAAACCTTCCTGCTCGTCCTCGACGAGCGCGAGGCGTTCCGCTAGGACGGTCTCTCCGCGAACGCCCTCGAGCTGATCGAGCACCTCTTCGAGGAACGGCTCCGCCGCTCCCTCTGGATGAGCTTCGAGCCATTTGCGCCAATCGATCGGAAGCAGCGTCGTAACGGGTACGTTCTCGGCGAGAGCCTCTCCGAACAATTTGACGCCTTGGTCAGGGCCGATGGCGCCTATACCTTGCTGATGGTGGGAGTCCTGCAGATGGGCGCCCATGCCGATGTCCGACCACAACCCCCACTGAATGGAGACCGCGGGGAGCCCCTGTTGTCTGCGGTAGAGCGCCAGTCCGTCGAGCGCGGAGTTCGCGGCGGCGTAGTTGGCTTGTCCGCCGCTGCCGAACGCCGAGGATACGGAGGAGAAGAGCGCGAAGAAATCGAGGTCGTCTTGCGCGACCGCGTGGTGAAGATTCCACGCACCCAGCGCCTTGGGCTCGAAGACTCGTTCAAAGCTCTCCCAGTCGAGATTGGCGAGTACGCCGTCGGCGAGGACGCCGGCCCCGTGGATCACGCCTCGAAGCGGGGGCATGTCGGCGCGAATCTGCTCGATCATCGCCGTGGTCTGGTCCGCGTCTCCGATATCGACGGCAAAGGCGCGCAGCTCGACGCCTTGGTTGCGGATGCGCTCCAGCGCTGGGCGGCTCTCGGCCGTTTCGCCACGACGGCCGACTAGAGCCAAACTGCGAGCTCCGCCTGCCACGAGCCATTCCGCCATGGCGAGGCCGATGCCCCCGAATCCGCCTGTGATCAGATATGTTCCGTCGTTGCGAACCTGGTCCCGCGCCGAGCGCGACGGCGCTCGCGCCGTCAACGGCTCCTCGCCGAACGTCACCACGACCTTGCCGACGTGTGACCCGGTCGCCATGAAGCGGAACGCGTCCGCCGCGCTTTCCGCCGGGAATTCCCGCACCGGCAGCGGCGGATACGCGCCTTCGTCGATCAAGCGTGCGATCTCGGCGGAAACCTCCGCCACGTCGTCGGGCCGTTCGACGCCGAGCCGGAGCAGGTCCACGGCGAAGTAGGACAAGTTCTTCTGGAACGGCAGCAATCCGACCTGCGTGTCGGCGTAGATGTCGCGCTTGCCGATCTCGATGAAGCGTCCGCCGATGGCGAGCGCCTCCAAAGTCTTAGGGATCGCCGGGCCCGCCAACGAGTTCAGCGCGACGTCCACGCCGCGGCCCTCGGTGTATTCCAAGATCTCCTCGGTGAAGTCAAGGGCGTGCGAGTCCATGACCAGCTCCGCGCCCATATCTTGGAGCATCCGACGCTTCTCCGGCGTACCGGCAGTGACGAAAATGCGCGCCCCGATGCTCTTTGCGATCGCCATGGCCGCGAGTCCGACTCCGCCCGCGGCGGAATGGATCAGTACGGATTCGCCCGCACGCAGTCCAGCCTTGTTGATCAGCGAATAGTGCGCCGTCTGGTAGACGACGAACGTGGAGGCGGCCTGAGCGTGGGTGAGCGGCTTCGGCTTTGGGAGTACGCCCGATGCGGGAAGAGTCACGAAGCTCGCCGCGACGCCCGAGTCCGCACTGCGTCCGACGACGCTGACCTCGTCGCCGGCGGCGAGGCCGGCAACGTTCCGCCCCACCCGGACGATGCGTCCCGCCGCCTCAAGTCCGAAGGGCACGTTTGCGCGGTCCAACCCGGGGTACATCCCGTAGGCTCTCAACACGTCGATGAAGTTCAGCCCCACGGCCGAGACGCGAACCTCGACCTCGTCGTCCTGCGGCGCCCGGCGGCGGCGCGCGCGCAAGCCGAGCCGATCGACCATCCCCGGCGAGGTGGTCTCGAGCCAAACGGCGTCGTCCGCCCCCTCTTCGGCGGTCGTCTCGACGGTTCCGTCGCGGTCGGCCTCCAGATGGGCCAGCCTGCGGACGTAGCGGCCGTCGGCGCCGAGCGCGACCTCGCGCTCTTCGCCCCCGCGCGCCAGCTCGTCGACCAACGACTCGACTTCGCCGTCGAATCCAGGAGCGGCGAGATCGATCATGCCCGGCCGCAGCAGCGGAGCTTCGGTCCGGAACACGCGGCCTAAGCCGAGTAGAGCCCAACGTGCCAGCAGCAGCTCCAGATCATCGGTCGAGGCGTCGCGAACGCCCCGCGTCACCAGCCGTACCTGGGCGATGCGGCCGCCCCGGCGCGCGCACTCCTTGGCTAGGGCGAGAGCGCCGCCCACGATGCGTCGGTGCCTCCGAACGAGCGGGGGCGCCGAGTCTTCGTCTCTATTTCCTTCTGCTGCTCTGACTTCTTCCTCGGAAAGATCCGCTCCGTCGAGGTAGACGATCCGCACCTGGCCTTCCGTCGCCGATGCCTCAAGAACCCGGTCGAGCTCCTCCGCGAAGTTCGTTCCGGCACAGCAGGCGACCTCCGCTCCGCGCTGGGCGAGCTCGGCGGCGATTCCGGCGGATGATGCGCCGCCTCCGACGAGCACCCAGCTCGTTCCTTGGACGCTCGGCGGCTGGTCTCCCGGCCGCTCGCGCCAGACGAGTTCGTGCTTCCAACCGGAGAAATCCGTGTCCCGCCCTTGCAGCGAACTGGCTAGATGCTCGTCCTCCACAAGCAGAAGGTTGCCTTGCTCATCGAAGATGCGGGAGCAGTAGGTATCGGTCGCACCGCCCGGGCGGCGCTCGTACTCGGACCAGAACGTTTGGCCCGGCTGAGGATAGCCGCGAACCTCAATGCGCTTCACTGAACTTGGAAGACGGTCGGGCTTTCCTTCCGCGGGATGATCTACGTGCGCTTGCAAGCGGGGTTGATAGGCGGAGTCCCACAGTCCTGGGTGAAAGTGGTAGCGATGGGCGTCCGTGATCGCCTCGGGCATCCGCAGGCGCGCCGCACCGCGGGTCGAGATTCCGTACCAGGACTCGACGACGCCTTCAAACTGCGGGCCGTGGGTGAGCGCCGTCTGGCTGCGGCTCGCGTAGAACGTCGCTCCGTCGCATTTGCGAGGGAACGTGCGGTCGAGCTGTTCGTCGGTCGGCGCCGCGTATTCGCTCGTCTTCCATTTGCAGTCGGCGTGCTGGAGGCGGCCTGAGCAGTGCAGGATCCATTCGTCTTGCGCCGCGTCGGTTGAGGCCCGCAGCGAGTAGACCCGAAACTCGGCGCGTTTGTCATCGAGTTCTTTGAGCGTAATCTTGGTCCGTTTCTTCTCCCGGTCGACGAGGCTCAGCGGCCGGACCCAAGAGACGTTTTCAAAGATCCGGGGGCCTTTCCCGTAGCGCTCGATCGACGCTCCAAGCGCCATTTCGAGATAGCCGACCGCGGGCATCAGCGGCGAGCCTTCGAGCACGTGATCGGCTACGAACCGGAAACGCGCGGCGCTGATCTCGGTCTCCCAGACGTGCACGGCCGGATCGGTCGGCGAGATGGAATGCCGATCGAGCATCGGGTGCAAGCCGTAGCGAACCGGGCGCGTCTCGGTGGCGTCCTGCATCGTCCAAAACCGCTCGCGCTGCCAGGCGTAAGACGGCAGCTTGGCGCGCCGGTCGCTGGGCACGGAAACGACGCTGTTCCAATCGACGGGAGCTCCGCCGAGGACATGCAGCGTGCCTAGGGCATGGAGCATCCCCGCTTCGTCGTCCGTATCGCGACGCATCGAGGCGATCCCTCGGGATTGCGCGTTGCACTGACGAATCGGGGTCAGCAGCATGGGATGCGGACTCACCTCGATAAACGTGTCGAAGCCGTCCTTGAGCAACTGCTCGGTCGCTTCCGCGAAGCGCACCCGACGACGAATGTTCGCCGCCCAGTAGTTCACGTCGAGTTCGTCACCCGGAACCTCGCCGCCTTTGAGCGCCGAGTAGAACGGAACCTTCGCGGCGCGCGGCTGAATCTCTCCCAACTGCTCGGCGAACAGTGCGGACGCTTGGTCCATTTGCGGGCTATGCGACGCCACGTCCGTGCGGACCCATCGGCAGAATAGCTCCTTCGCCTCGAGTTCTTCGCGGATCTGATCGAGCAGATCCGGATCGCCCGACAGTACCGACGACGACGGGCTATTGACCACGCCGACCGACAAGCGGTCCTCGCGGCCGTCGATCAGCTTCTCCGCATCGGCGGCCGACATCGCGACGGCCAACATGCGGCCCTTGCCGCCGCAGGCCACCATCAATTGGCTGCGCAGCGCGACGGTACGTGCAGCGTCCTTGAGGCTTAGGGCGCCGCAAGCGAAAGCCGCCGCATGCTCTCCGAGACTGTGACCCACCACAGCCGCCGGCTCGATTCCCCAACTGCGCCACAGAGCGGTCAAGGCGACCTGTACGCAGAAAATCGCGGGTTGCTGGACGTACATCTCCCCGAGCTTGGACGTCGCTTCGGGTTCATCGATCGCATCAGCGGGCGACCAGCCGGAGAGCTCCTGAAACAGTGCGTCGACCTCGATCAGGGCGTCCCGGAAAACCGTTTCGCGCTCGCGGAGCCGCCGGCCCATCTCGATCCACCACGAGCCGACGCCGGAGTAGACGAAGACCGGGCGATCGGCGGCGCCGTCTTCGGCGAATCCCGTCGCCAAGCCGTCAACGGCGGCGGCGTCCGTTGTGAAGCTCGAAAGCTTTTCGGCGAACTGCTCGCGGCTCGGCGCGGTGACGGCCAAACGATGTCCGAGCCGAGCTCGGTGAGCGCCCGCTGTATTCGTGATCTCGGCTAGGGTGGATGCCTTGGACGCCTCCGACGCGAAGTACTCCGCGTAAGAGGACGCGATCGCCTTCAAATCGCTCTCGGACTTGGCCGAGAGGGTAAGTAGATAGTTTTCTCGTTGGCCCGACGGAGCGGTCGACCTGGGCGGCGGCTCTTCGATGATGACGTGGACGTTGGTTCCTGAGATTCCGAACGAGTTCACGCCGGCCAGCGCCGGGCGCCCCGTGTCCGGCCACTTCCGCGAAGTCTGCTGGACTTCCAGGGCCAGATCGTCCCACGGGATTTCCGGGTTCAGCTTGCCGCGCACCAGGCACGGCGGGATCTCGCGACGGTCCACGCTCAGGACCGCCTTCACGAAACCAGAGGCGCCCGCGGCCGCCTCCGTATGTCCGATATTGGTCTTGCCGGAGCCGATTAAGCAGGGGTTGCCGGGGGCCCTTCCGCGGCCTACGACGCGGTTTAGCGCCGCGGTCTCGGTCAAATCGCCGATCTTCGTGCCCGTACCGTGGGCCTCGATGTAGTCGACCTGAGCCGGGTCGATCCCGGCGTCGGCGTACGCGCGCCGAAGGGCCATGACTTGCGCCTCTTCGCTCGGCGCCATGATCGGGCTCTCCGCCCCGTCGTTGCTGACGCCGGTACCGCGGATGACGGCGTAGATGCGATCCCCTTCGCGCATGGCGAGGTCCGCCCGACGCAGGACTGCGACGACGGCGCCCTCGCTGCGTACGAAACCGTTCGCGTGTTCAGAGAACGCTTGGCAGCGGCAGTCGGGAGACAGCAAGTGCGCCTGCGAAAAGGCGACGGACAACCCCGGATGCAGGATGAGGTTGACGCCTCCGACCAGCGCCGTATCGCACTCGCCGGCGCGGATCGACTGGCAAGCGAGATGCACGGCCAGCAGGGACGACGAGCACGCCGTATCCACGGTCATGCAGGGCCCGTGGAAGCCGAAGAACGTCGACAGGCGTCCGGAGGCGATGCAACTGCCCGATCCAGGCGCCGCAGCGGCGCCGGCATTGTGGATGTCTTTGGAGACGTCGTGGGCGTAGTCGTTGTGGCAGTACCCCACGAACACGCCGGCGTCGGTTGGACGCTTGTCCGGGACCAACAGTCCGGCGTCCTCCATCGCCTCCCAACCCAACTCGAGCAGCAGCCGCTGCTGGGGGTCCTGGTACGCGGCTTCCCTGGGCGCGATGTTGAAGAAGTAAGGATCGAACTGGTCGACGCCTTCGATGAACCCGGCCTCGCGAAGCTGCGTCTTGCCGGGCGTCCCGGGTACTGGATCGTACTCTGCGTCGCGATCCCAGCGGTCCGGCGGGATGGGAATGATCGCGTTGCGTTCCTCCTTCAGCAGCCGCCAATACGCGTCGATATTCGGCGCGCCGGGCAATCGGCAAGACATCCCCACGACGGCGACGTCGCGGGAGCTTTTCTCAGCGCCTGAGCTAGGGGCAACGCCCTCATTAGAAAGACTTTGGGCCACGCGATCCTCACGGGGGGACGGATGAAGACAGCGTAACGAAAGCGAGTTACGCTAAGGCCAGCATACACTCAGCGCGGTAACCAGCGTTACATCTTTGGAAGATTTCGCCGCAGGTACTAGGACCTCGACCATAGGGGGTGCGCGGCCTGCGTCTAACCGGTCGCTCGGCGCGGCGGAGCGGACCGCTCGCTGTATTGGCTGAACCTCTCCGCCAACTCCGCGCGCGTCAGCCCGAAATCCTCGGGCGCGTGTCGGTGACGGCCGCGCTTGTGCTGCGGGTTTTCCTCTGCGAAGCTCCGTACCCGCTCACGCGTCTCCTCCGTCCAGGGCAGATCGTGAACCCGATGAATCTCCGCAATGGTCTCGACCGGCGAGCGTCGCAGGTCTTCGTACTCGACGTCACAGATCGACAGCCGCTTGCCGAGCGACTCTCTCGCTCTAGCCGCTCTCTCTAAAGAGAACTCGGCGATTTGGATCGCGACCGCGGCTGATCTTGGCGGATCGAACCTCCGGGACACCATCGACCCGCTGGCAAGCGACAAGCTCGCGGCGCTGCTGATCGTCTCCTCCGGCGGCCGATGGATATAGACGATCTTCGCCTCCGGGGTCGCATTTACGAGTTCCTCCAAGAACGGTAGATGCGCGGGACTCTTCATGGTCAGCCGACGATCGGGGTTCTCGCTCTGCAAGAGCTGTAGAAACGACCGGTAGTAGGCGTAGGATTGCGAGAGGTCTTGCTCGGTGAGCCAGTGCATGTAGCTCGCGCAGCGCCAGGGGATGGCGAACCCGGGACTGACGAGGCTGGGATTCAAGAGCGGGTAGCACTCGGAAGCGGTGTCGGGCGACGAATAATGGATGGTCTGCATCGCCTGCGCGTGCTTGTTCATCCACTGAAACGCGGCCTCTTCCCGCTCGCGTCGATGGTCGACCTCGCCGGGAATCGGCTCGCGGAGTTCCCACGCCGCGAATCCCCGGGCCTCCGGAGCGGCGCTCAGCAGGCGATGGAGGAATGTGGTTCCGGACCGCGCCAGCCCGACGACAATGACGGGATCGTTTAGCGGTGTATCGAAAATCTCCGGCCGCTCGCGGCGCATCTTCGCCAGCCGCATCCGCGCCACGAGCGCCTGCAGGACGGCGTGCCGCGCGGTCCGCCGCCCGAAAATCTGGAGCTGGACGTCGTCTTCCATGGAGTTGCACAGGATTGCGAGCGGCTCGCGCACGGCCTCGACGTCCACGCGCTCTCCGGGAACCAGCTTTTCGGCGCGGCGGATCAGGCCCTCGGGGCGCAGCTTCAAGGGACTGACGCCTACCGCCTCGGCACATCGATAGACGAAATCGGCGGCTCGATACCGCCAAGGCAAGACTACGCGGGTCAGCACCGGCCCAGCGTATCACCCGCGCAGGGAACGAATCGCGCAACGGCCTCGTACCGGATCCTGCCGCGCTGGAAGAGCGTACCCGCTCCGTACGAGCCCCGTGACATCACCGGACTCTATATTGTGGGAATCGTTAGCAGAACCGTTGCAGGCGCGGCACAAGCCGAACATGTGCTCGTCGCCTGCGTTCGTATATTGTTGAAATGATTGGTGCGGAGAGGGGGACTCGAACCCCCAAGGGATTGCTCCCACTAGCACCTCAAGCTAGCGCGTCTGCCAGTTCCGCCACCTCCGCACACGGACGCCGAAGAGCCGGTTAACTCAACGACTAGGACTCGATTTCAAGCGTGGATTCCGATGTCTGTGAGGTACGTGAGGCGGCGGCTTCACGCGGGCTGCATCGGCGAATGATTCGCGTCCGAACTTCTGCTATTGTACCGCCTCGAAGGGCGATGCGTCTCGGCGATTCTCGCCGAGTGCGGGCGATCTACTCCTGCGGCGGCGTCTGGATCGGTTCGATCTCGACCGAGCCGCCGGCTTCTTCAATCGACTCCGAATCGATCGAGACTTGCGGCGGCGTCAAGTTCAGGTCTTGCACCGGCGCGCCCGGGATGGCACCGGGCGTCTCCGCTGCTTCGCCGTCGAGACCGGTTTTTTGGATCACCGATTCGGCTCCGGCGCCGCCTCGGTTGCCCTGCATGATGCCGAGCGTGATCGAGGTCAGCATGAACAGCACGGCGGCCGTCGTGGTCGCTTTCGAAAGTACGGTGGCCGCTCCGCGCGGCCCGAACGCCGTCTGCGAGCCCATGCCGCCGAAAGCGCCGGCGAGATCCGCGGCCTTACCGCTCTGCAGCAGCACCACGATGATCAGGAACAGGCACACCACCACGTGCAGGATGGTCAAAAGGGTAATCATGGTCGTCTTTCCCTAGCCGTTGTAGCGGACGATCGCGGCAAACGACTCCGGTTCAAGGCTTGCGCCTCCCACCAGGCCGCCGTCGATATGCTCGCACGCCATCAGCCCTTGAACGTTGGCGGGCTTCACGCTGCCGCCGTAGAGAATGCGCAAGCCGTCGGCCGCCTCATCCCCAAATTTCGCTCTGGCTTGATCGCGGAGAAATCGATGGGCGGCGTCCGCCATCTCCGGCGTCGCCGTCTTGCCCGTGCCGATCGCCCAGACCGGCTCATAAGCCACGATGATACGAGAGAATTCGTCGGCGGTCAATTCGCCCAGCCCTCCCGCAAACTGTTCGGCCAGCACGGCTTCGGTCCGATCGCTCTCGCGTTCTTCGAGCGTCTCGCCGACGCAGACGATGGGACGCAGCCCGGCCGCCAGTGCGCCGGCGGTGCGCTTGGCCACCGTCTCATCCGTTTCCGCGAAGTACTGGCGGCGCTCGCTGTGCCCGATGATGGCGTCGGTCACGCCGACGGCGGTGAGCATCCCGGGGGAGGTTTCGCCGGTGAAGGCGCCGCTTTCCGCCCAGTGGACGTTTTGCGCGCCAACGCGGACGTTCGAGCCCTTGACCGCTTCGACCGCGGCGGTCAGCGAGACGGCCGACGGGCAGAGAACGATCTCACAGTGGTCGGCGCCGGAGACGAGCGGTTTGAACTCGTCGAAGAACCTGACGGTCTCGGCGACCGTCTTGAACATCTTCCAATTGCCTGCGATGACTGGTTTTCGGGCCACGATATCTTCCTGATCCTTTGCTGCGGAAACGTCTGACGAAACGAACTCCAAGGTTAGCAACTCAGCCGACCCGGGTCAGTACGCCCGGGTATTCCGTACGCCGTATGCTGGGAGGCGATGGACCCTCGCATTCCCGCCGACGACCCGCGTCTCGCCGCCGCCATGGAGGCGATGCGCGGCGTCGAGGCGCACATCCGTTCGACCGGCCTGGACCCGAAGCTGGCGGAGCTGGTGCGGACGCGTGTGTCGCAGATCAACGGCTGCGCTTTCTGCACCGATTTCCACGCACGAGCGGCCGCGAAGTTGGGCGAGAGCGACCGGCGATTGCACGCGCTGGCGGCTTGGCGCGAGGGCGGGTTCTTCGACGAGCGGGAACGCATTGCGCTTGCGTGGGCCGAGGATCTGACGCTCCTTACGGGCGAGCGCGTGTCGGACGAGCTTTATGCTCGGGCGCAGGCGGCGTTCAGCGAGGACGAACTGGTGGCGCTCGCTCTATGCATCGCTTCGATCAATAGTTGGAACCGGTTGCAGATCGCCGTTCGCGCCCAGCCCAAGGTCTGACCTCGGTTCAGACGCGGATGGGCGTGCGGAAGCTCTTGGCGGAGATGTCGTAGCGCTTGAGCTTCTCGTGGAAGTTGCGCTCGCTGAGCCCGGAGTACTGCGAGGCGCGGCTGACGATGCCGCCGCACTTCATCAGCACCTCGGTCAGGTAGCCGCGCTCGAAGCGTTCGACGGCGGCGGCTTTGGACCCTTGGAAGTCGCCGAGTTCGTTGGCGACCGCTTCGGCCACGTCGCGTTCGGCGATTTCGGGCGGCAGATCGCGCGTTCCAATCTCGCCGCCGCGCGCGAGGATTACGGCGCGTTGGAGCGCGTTCTCAAGCTCGCGCACGTTGCCTGGATAGTCGTAGGCGACGAGTCGGCGCATCGCGTCATCGCTGACCTTGAGGCCGGGCTTGGCGTATTGTCCGCCCATTCGCTCGACGAAGTGCGCGACCAGCAGCGGCACGTCGGCTTTGCGCTCGCGCAAAGGCTTGAGTTCGATGCGGATGATGTTGAGGCGGTAGTAGAGGTCGCGTCGGAAGGTTCCGGCCTCGACCATCGCGGCCAGGTCGCGGTTGGAGGCAGCTAGGACGCGGACGTCGACCCGGCGCGTCTCCGACGATCCGACCGGCGAGTATTCGCCCGTCTGCAAGGTGCGCAGCAGAGCGGCTTGGAGCGTCGGGCTCATCTCGGAGATCTCGTCGAGGAAGATCGTCCCGCCGTTGGCGCGCTCCAGCTTGCCGACTTTGCGCTCGGTGGCCCCGGTAAAGGCGCCTTTGACGTGTCCGAAGAACTCGGACTCTTGGAGCGACTCGGTGACGGCGCCGCAGTTGACGGCGACGAAGGGGCGAGCGCGGGCGCCGGAGTCGTCGCGAATCATGGCGGCCACCAGCTCTTTGCCGGCGCCGCTCTCGCCGGTGATGAGGACCGTGGCCGGGGTGTCGGCGACCTGCCGGGCCAGGTCTAGGGCCTCCAGCGTAGCTTCATCGCGCGTCAGGAACGGGCCGCCCGAGAGCGGGCGGACCTCCTGGCGTTGGAAGCTGCGCGGGGACGGATTCATGACGGCGGAGAGAGACATTGCTGACGTTTTCAGCCATTTTCGGCGGCCCTCGCGGCGGGAACAATAGGCTAAGGGGTTCAATCGAGCGGCGGTACGAGCGGAGTAGAAATGTCGTAAGGAAATGGGCTATCGGTCATATGACGCCAGGGTGAACGACATATCGCTGTGGCGGGCGGTTGCTTGCTGGTTGGGCTCTAAAGTGCTGAACGGAAAGAGGTTGTCGACTATGCCTTGATCCGGCTGAAGTGGAAGGTACTAGTCGCTTGGTACTGGTTGGAAAACGCGGTGTGGGAAACGCTGGGGCTATCCCGGAGGCGCGGCAAAGAGGAGTGGACTTGTGTCCGCATTGGTTGCCCGGGGCTTGCGCCCTGAGGGGCTGCGAATAACTGAACTGGGCGGTCGTGAAGAGTTGCGAAGACTTCGAACATTCGTTTGCCGTTGCAGGATTGGCGAAGGCGCGCCGTGCGCGAGACGGGCGTCAAAACGAATGAGGGAAACGGATGTAAGTAACGGAATCTAAGAATTTTACTTGCGAGGCAATGTCGTAGCGGGCGAGGCTTCACGTGCGACCGTGGTCGCGGGCTCACGCCCGCGGCACCGTTGTTCGTTAGCCAGCGGTCGTGGGGAATTGGTTGGTCGCTCGGGGGCGGCTACTTGGTGAAGAGTCCTAGCGGTCCTGAGCCTGCGCCTAGACCGGGTGCGGATTCGATCGCCGCGGAGACGAATCGCTTGGCTTCCCTCACCGCCTCTTCGAGGGGGCGACCGTGGGCCAGTCCGGCCGCGATCGCCGCCGAGGTGACGCAGCCGGTTCCGTGGGTGTGGCGGGTCTCGATGCGGGCTGAGCGGAGTTCGGTGAGGCGGTCGCCGTCGAACAGGAGGTCGACCGCCTCGGGGCCTTCGAGGTGGCCGCCTTTGAGTAGGACCGCTCGTGCGCCCATCGCCTGGATGCGTCGGGCCGCTTCGTGCATGGCCGGTTCGTCGCGGATCTCGATTCCCGACAGTCGCTCGGCTTCCGGCACGTTCGGCGTGACCAGGCGTGCCGTCGGGAGCAGTTGCTCGGCCAGAGCCTTTTGCGCCTCGGCGGGAATCAGCTCGGCGCCGTGCTTGCTCACCATGACCGGATCGACGACGAGCGGCGTCCCGGTTCGCTTGGCCCAGGCGGCGACGGCTTGGACGATCTCCGCCGTGCCCAGGGCGCCGGTCTTGGCGGCGAGGGGCGGGATGTCTTCGGAGACGGCGTCGAGTTGGCGCGCGACTAGGCCGGCGTCGAGCGCGACGACTTCGGACACCCGGCGCGTGTTCTGGACCGTGATCAGCGTGATCGCCGCTTGGCCGTAGACGCGGAACTGGTGGAAGGTCTTGAGGTCGGCTTGGACGCCGGCGCCGCCGGAGGGATCGGACCCGGCGACGGTGAGCGCGACTGGAACGTTTGCGTTCATACCGCCTCTCGGCGAGCGTCCCAGGCGTTCCAGAGCGCTTCGAGTTCGGCGACCGTCTCGGGCTGTTCGGCGGCTCGGTCGTGGAGTTCGGTTCCGTCGGCTTCGACGTCGTAGAGCTCCCAGGGACGGTCGTCGACGGCGACGAGTTTCCATGCGCCGCGGCGGACGGCGCGGCCGTGATTCCACTTCCAAAAGAGCGCCTCGTGCGGCTCGCGGCGGCCGCCTTCGAGTACGGTCAGGAGGCTCTTGCCGTCCCAGGGCAATGTCTGGGCGCCCTCCCGTTCGGACGGGCGTTCGACGCCGGCGGCCTCAAGCAGCGTCGGCATGAGATCGATCGAGTGGGCGACCTGATCGCAGACGGCGCCGGGCTCGATCCGAGCGGGCCAGCGGACGATCAACGGGACGGAGATGCCGCCTTCGTGGTCGTGTTGCTTGAAGAGTCGGAAGGGGGTGTTCGAAGCGTTGGCCCAGCCGTACCCGTAGCTCTGGAAGGTGTCCTCGGGGCCGGGCATGATCTCCGGCAGATTCCCTGGGCGCATCGGCCGTCCGTCGCGCGTCGTTGCCGGAAGAAAGCTGCCGCTGCGGGTGGGCGGGTATTCGACGTGGCAGCCGCCGTTGTCGACTTGGAAGAGGACCAGCGTGTCGTCCGAGAGGCCCTGGCGTTCGAGTTCGTCGAGGATGCGCCCGATGCCTTCGTCCATGACGGTGATCTGCGCGGCGTAGACTTCCATTCGGCGCTGCTGCCACTCAGGGTACGGTTCGTCCTCCCACGCGGGTACGTCGGGATGGCGCGGGGACAGCTCCCATTCGGGGTTGACGACGCCGAGTTCCTTCATGCGGGCGTGTCGCTCTTGGCGGAGGGCGTCCCAGCCTTCTGCGTAGCGTCCGCGGTACTTGGCGACGTCGGCTTCGCGCGCGTGGAGCGGCCAGTGGGCGGCGTTGTAGGCGACGTAGAGGAAGAACGGTTTTTGGGCGCGCTCGGCCTGGCGGAGATAGGCGACCGATTCGTCTGAGATGGCGTCGGTGAAGTAGAAGTCGGGGTTCTGCTGGTAGTCCTCGGCCGCGGACCGATCGTCGCGCATCAGCGAGTAGGGCGCGTAGAAGCTGAAGGAGCCCATGATCCCGCCGTAGAAGTGCTCGAAGCCTCGGGCTCGCGGCAGGTCTTCGAGGTCGTCGGTCTCCTCGGCGAGGTGCCACTTGCCGGTCATCGCGGTCAAGTAGCCGGCCGCGCGCAAGGCCTCGGGCAGCGTTGCGACGTTCTTGCGGATGCCGCGATCGTGCCCGGGCTCCAGGGCCAGATCGGATTGGATGCCGGTCATCAGAGCGGCCCGCGTGGGCACGCACATGTTGTTGGCGTAGTAGCGCGTGAAGCGCATGCCGCCGTCGGCCAGACGATCAAGATTGGGCGTGCGGATCTCTCCGCCGTAGCAGCCGAGATCGGAGTAGCCCATGTCGTCGGCGACGATCAGGACGAAGTTGGGGGGAGAATCGGATGCGCCCGGAGAGTCCGAGCAGGCGCTCCAGCCCAGCGCCGCCGCGCCGGTTGTTTTGAGAAAGCTACGACGCGACTGCGGAGAGACCACTGCCTCGCCAGTATAGATCGCCCGATTTCACCGGGGCTTCGTCCTCTCCGAAGAGCAAGCCCAGAACGTAGTGCTTTCCTTGGCGTCCGCAGTGGCGCACTTCCGCCTCCGCGGGCTGGCCGTCGATCCAGAGCACCGCACGATACCCTTGCACCATCGGATGTTCGACCCGAACCTGCGCCCCGCGGTCGGAAACATTGGTGACCCAAGCGGCCATACGAATCCGCTCCGGCCCGTTGATCCACTCCAATTCGCCGCGCATCTGCAACTTGCGCCTGCGAGAGCGGCGCCGGTTGACCAACGCTCTAGCGATGGCTCCAAAGGGCATCGAGTCGCGGTCGATTTTGATCTTTACCTGCATCGCTTTCCATTCGGCGGGACGCCTGAAACGCCCCTGATGTCCTTACTTTGCCCTGGCGCCCATCGGTTTTCAATAGACCTAGATTCCCATTGTGAAAAAACCGACAGTACTTCGAACGCTAAGGCGTCTCCCCTAAGCCCCTACACCGCCGCCGCTCGCCGATCGAGTGCCGCCGCCATCAACGCGCCACGCGCCGTCGCGTGCAGCGGGTCTGAAGCCATACGAACCTCGCCGATCTCGACCGGGAACTTCCGTTTGCGAATCGCCGCTTCGAGGTCTTCGCGAAAACGTCCGGCCAGAGCGCTGCCGCCAGCCACGGCCAAGGTGAGCGGCCGATCGAGCTTGGGCAGCTTGCGCGTCTCCGCCAAGCCTCGTTCGAGGCCGTCGACGGCGGTCTGGATCACGTCGGCGTAGTAGACCGACAGCGCCTGATCGAGCGGGTTGGTCGAGAGGCCGTTGAGCGTAAAGCCGGATTCCTTGCGCAGGCGGGCCGAAGCGACCGTGCCGCCGCTGGCCGTGGCCGTACTGCGGTCGATGTAGTCGCCGGCGCGCGTGGTCGAAAACGTCACCGCAGGCAGCCCGAGGTAGGCCAGACAGACGTTGCACATGCCGCCGCCAAAACTCACGCCGATCCCCGTGAAGTTGTCCGCCTCCAACTCGGCGTAGACGATCGCCAAGCCTTCGTTGATCGCGCGCGCTCGGAATCCCATCGACTCCAAGATCTGCTTCACCGTGCGCTCGTGGTATATCAGTCGCTCTTCGTCGTCCGGTGGCGCCGCCGGGGCCGAGAAACACATGCGGGCGCCCTCCGGAGCTTGGCCGCACATCCGTTCGAGCGCGAGGCGGATCATCTGAAGACTGCGGGGCTCTTGGGAATTCAGCAACCCGGTTTGCATCGGGCGGCGCGTATCGCCGTCGACCAGGTTGGCGAACTCGTCGGCGCGGTTGCCGTAGATCAGGAGTTCCTCGCCGTCGGCCGCGTGCAGGATCTCTTCCCGCTCGAGCATGAGTTCGGTGACCCGCGAGTAGGGGGCCGCTACGAAGGCGTTGCGCTGCGCCGTGAACTGAAGACGGTCCACGCCGCTGGCGCGCGCCAGCACGATCCGACTCGTTCCCAAGTCGAGCCCCCAAGCGTCTTCACATCCGTGCCACATGGCGATTCGTAACCCGTCCCCCTTCTTCGTGAGCCGATCTCTCTAGTGAGAGCGCGTGCCCTCCGGATCGGCGACCATCGCCGAGCGGAGGCGTACGCGAAGAGCTTGATATTCGCGCATGACCGACCGGCGCCGCCGTTCGACCGGGACCCCGCGTTTGGCGGCGCCTTGCCGGAACTCCTTGGTCGCGGTGCGTAGTCCCGGCCAGACCGAACCGCCGAGCAAATTCTCGAGCGAACCGTCGTAGCGGAATCCCCAGTCGCGCACGGCTGGAGTCGAGGCGGCGTAGTTGTCGGGCAGTCCCAGCGCCTCGAACGGGAATCGTCCCGCCCAGTCGGTGTGATAGGCCACCAGGCCGCGGTCGGGATTCAGCGAGATCATCTCGTGCGTGACGCAGTTGCGTTCGTCGATTCCGTAGCGCTGGATCAGCATGCGGGTCAGCAGGCGGGCGGAATCGATCTGCGCCGCGGTGACCGAAGCCTCCGGGCCGACGCCGTGTTCGAGCGCTTCGGGTCGCGTTTCAAAGGCGACGCCGAGGAAGCTCTCGTTCAAGTTGACGTAGAGTCCGGCGCCGTCGGACCACAGCGAGAATCCGGCGTGATAGGCGTACTCGTCTTCCGGCACGATCCGAAAGACGCGGCCGAAGCGATCGATGACGAAGTTGTACAGCCGCTCCCGCGCGATGTAGCGCATCAACTGTTCGCCGTGGCTGCGCAGCAACTGATTGTTCTGGCGTTCGAGCATCGGCAGCGTGCTCGAAACGGTCGTGTGGAAGACGATTCCCGCAGGGCCGGTTCGCCAATCGGGGTCGTCGAGCGCGGTCTTCGGGTCGACGCCGGGACCGGCCGGCAGGAAGGGATAGCGGCGCGGCTTGTTGTGCGCCAGGAAGTCGTTTTGGACGCGCAGGCCGTTGCTGTACAGCTCGCCGCCGTCGTCCGATTCGACCATCCACACCTCAGGCGACGGCGCCGGGGCGAGAGCGGCGGGACGCGCGGGCTCGGCGGTCGCCTGGTCGGCGCCGGTGAAGCGCTCGATCATGGGAGGGGCGAAAAGGGCGCCGGTGACGGCGGTCAGGGCGAGCGCTCCGAGCGCGACTCGACCGGGCGAGATCGCCCGCGCGATGCGCTCGATCGCGGCGACGAAGGGATAGCCCAGAGCCCAAAACCGATCGCGGCCGCTCGCTTGACCCGCCTCGGCGGCGGCTCGGGCGATCACGATGCGGCCCGCCAGCCGTCCGCGAGAGCGCCGGAGGGCGTCCGGCGCGGCGTCGAAGGTCGAAACGGCGGAGCGGACGAAGCGCAGCTTGTCGAGCGGCCCGGCGAATCGTTCGCCGCGTCGCTCGACCGCCCGCCTAAAACGTCGGCCAGGAAATTCGGTTCTGGCTTTCGGGTCGTCCATTCTCGTGCGCCGGCTCCGTCGGCTTGATCGGCGGAAAGCCTCTGATTCTCCAGCCCTTTGACTGCACCGACCCCGGCTAGGGAACCAATCGAGATTGTAGGTGTTTCACCTTACACTTCGCAAACCTAGACCCATCTACCGCACAGGGCTAAAGTCGCGGGCCAAGGCTCTCGATGGAACAGCAGCAATGAGAGTTTTCCTACGCGCGGTTCCGGTCCTGCTCGTCGCCCTGCCGGTCCTCGCCCAAAACCGCCTCATCCCTGATCCCGGAATCTCGGGCGACTACCTGTTGGGACCCGGCGACGTGCTGCGGGTGGACGTCTTTGAAGTGGAAGATCTTTCCGGGCTCACCTCGGTCGCTCCCGACGGCGCGGTCGGAGTGCCGCTGGTCGGACGCGTCCCGGCGGCCGGACTGACCGCGGTCGACGTCGAGCAGGAGATCGAGCGTCGGCTCGCCGACGGGCTGCTGAACGATCCGCAGGTCTCGGTCTCGATTGAAGAGCATCGCTCGCAGCCGGTGAGCGTGGTCGGGGCCGTGAAGGAACCGGGCGTGTATCAACTGCGCGGAAGGCGACGTTTGGTGGACGTGGTCGCGCTGGCGGGAGGGTTGGCGCCGGAGGCCGGCGAACACGTCGTGCTCGTGCGCGGCGGCGAGGCGAAGTCGGCCGGGGCAGGGAACACGCCCGCCGACGACCGCGCGCACGGAGAGCGGCGCATCCGTATCCGCGCTCTGCTTGAGAGTCCGGGCGACGAGAACGCCAATCCTTGGATCGAACCGCACGACGTGGTGCGCGTCGAGAAGGCCGGTGTGGTCTACGTGCTCGGCTCGGTCCAGCGTCCCGGCGGTTTCCCGATTCGCGAGCAGG